>Ga0182742_1000042_pt1 | contig 257315 bp, 250 predicted proteins | sample eDN5th37CBELigMG_FD_128880 | JGI IMG/M metagenome (GOLD analysis project Ga0182742, IMG submission 128880) | Enriched Miracle-Growth compost microbial communities from Emeryville, California, USA - eDNA 5th pass 37_C BE-Lig MG (version 2)... ... | reverse complement strand
CTAGTACGAGAGGACCGGGATGGACGTATCTCTGGTGGACCTGTTGTGGCGCCAGCCGCATAGCAGGGTAGCTATATACGGACGGGATAACCGCTGAAGGCATCTAAGCGGGAAACCCACCTGAAAACGAGTATTCCCTGAGAGTCGTGGTAGACGACCACGTTGATAGGCCGGGTGTGGAAGCGCAGCAATGTGTGAAGCTTACCGGTACTAATAACTCGATCGGCTTGATCATTCTCATTGCTCGTGCCCATCATTTGCGATGGTGAGTAAGGAAGTGCTTACTTCCAATTCCAGCTTCTCGACATGTGCGTTTCGCCGACCTGGTGGTTATGGCGGAGCGGCTGCACCCGATCCCATTCCGAACTCGGCCGTGAAACGCTCCAGCGCTGATGGTACTTCGTCTCAAGACGCGGGAGAGTAAGTCGCTGCCAGGTCTGCCAAACGCACATGATCATCTTCTCTTTCTCGATTTCCTGCTGCCTTTGACGCGGGGTGGAGCAGCCCGGTAGCTCGTCAGGCTCATAACCTGAAGGTCACAGGTTCAAATCCTGTCCCCGCAACCAGATCACGCCCGCGCTTGTCGCGGGCGTTTTTGCGTTTGCGCTCCCGTGCGCACGAGGTCACTTCCGTAAGTCCATACTTTCCTATGCCATGATGCGCCATTTGCTGCCTGCCGGCGCGTTTGCCCGCTTCCGGCCAGCGTCAAAACGCGCTATCGGAAGGTCATGGACGCCGACGCAAAGCCGAGTTTGCCGCGCTATCAGGAGGTGCGGCGCGAGTTGATGGACGAGATCCTGGGCGGGCGCTACGAGGTCGGCGCCGCCTTCCCGACCGACCACGAGCTCTGCGCCCGTTTCGACGTCAGCCGCCACACGGTCCGCGAGGCGCTGCGGGAGCTGCAGCGCGAGGGGCTGATCACCCGCCAGCAGGGTTTCGGCACCACAGTGGTGGCCACGGCGCTGCGACGCAAGCCTTATGTCCTGTCGCTGACGACGATCGACGACATCCGCATCGACGCCAACGAGATGCGTTTCGCCATCGACTTCAAGGGCATCGTGAAGCTGGGCCCGGAATTGGCCACGCCCGCCGGGCGCGAGGAGGGCGAACGGTGGCTGCGCGTCGCCGGCCTGCGCCGCCGCGCCGGCGAAAGCGGCCCCCACTGCTGGGCCGAGGTTCTCATATCACCGCGCTATGCAGCCATCCGCAACGAGCTCGACGGCTCCCGGCCGATCTACCTCCTCATCGGCGATCGCTTCGGCGTCGACCCGAAGACCATTCATCAGGTGATCACCGGCTACCGTATGCCGCCATCCGTCGGCCAGGCGCTCGGCGTGTCCGGCGGCACCGCCGGCATATTGGTGCGGCGGACCTATACGGACGATGCCGGCGAGCCTTATCTGATCGCCCTCAGCCTCTATCCGGCCGAGGGGTTCCGCAACGAGTCCTGGCTGCATGGGCGCTCCGGTTCCGGCGGCAGGCGCAGCCGCTGAACGGACGCCGCGGCGCAATGTCCGTACATTCGGCGTTGATCGCGATCAGCTTAACATGTTAAACAAGAGGGACGGCGCCGGCGTGGTTGTTTCGGGTGCGATTGGTCCGGACGTTTGCGTGCCGGCAAGCGGGGTTCCGGGGCCGGTTCCTTCGGCAGGCGACGCGGGAAACGGTGAAGACGGCGCGCTTCTGCGGGAACTGGTCTTGTAATGCGATCCGGGGAGGATAGACGAATGGCGGATGACGGCGCGCCTCCACTGCGCGGCCTGCGCGTGCTGGAACTGTCCATGGCGCGTGCCGGGCCGGTCGCCGCCCGCCAGCTGGCGGACTGGGGCGCCGACGTGGTCAAGATCGAGCCGCCTGCTGCGGTAGAGGACCCGGCGCTCGCGTCGCAGAGCTGGCGCGAGACCAGCGACATCCAGAACCTCACGCGCAACCGGCGCTGCATCACGCTCAATCTCAAGCACCCGGAGGGCCGCGCCGCGCTCCGGCGCCTCGCCGCGCAGGCGGACGTGCTGATCGAGAATTACCGGCCCGACGTGAAGAAGCGGCTGGGCTTCGACTATGACACCCTGTCGGCGGCCAATCCGCGGCTGATCTATGCGAGCATTTCGGGCTTCGGTCAGGACGGGCCCTATGCGGCGCGGCCGGGCGTCGACCAGATCCTCCAGGGCATGGGCGGGCTGATGTCCATCAACGGCCACCCCGACGGGCCGCCGACGCGGCTCGGCGTCGCCATCAACGATTTCGTCTCCGGCCTGCTGATCGCCTTCGGCGTGATGACCGCGCTGTATGAGCGGCAGCGTTCGGGCAAGGGGCAGTGGATCAGCGGCTCGCTCTTCCAGACACAGGCCTTCCTGCTCGACTTCCAGGCCGCGCGCTGGCTGCAGGACGGCGAGGTCGCCATGCGCGCAGGCAACAACCATCCGCTGCTGCGTCCGTCCGGCCTCTATGCGGCCGAAGACGCGCCGATCAACATCGCCATGGCGGGGCCGAACATGTGGCCGCGCGTCTGTTCCGCGCTCGGGCTCGACCGGCTGGTCGACCATCCCGACTTCGCCACGATCGAGGCGCGGATGGCCAACAATAACCGGCTGACGGACGAGATCGAGGCGGTGACGCGCACCCGCAATGCCGCGCATTGGGTGGAGAAGCTGAACGCCGAGGGCGTTCCCTGCGGGCCGGTCAACACGATCGACAGGGTGTTCGAGGATCCGCAGGCGCGGCATCTCGAACTGGTGCAGGAGGTGGAGTCGGAAACGCTCGGCACGCAGCGCCATGTCCGCCAGCCGCTCGATTTCAGCCGCACCCCGCCGCGCCGATCGACAGGCGCGCCGGATCGCGGCCGCAACACCGACGAGGTGCTCGCCGATTACGGCTTCGGCGGCGACGAGATCGCCGCGCTGCGCGCGGCCGGCGCGATCTAGGAGAGAAGATGACGGACCGTATCATCATCGAGAAGCGCGACGGCGTCGGCTGGCTGACCTTCAACAATCCGGCGCGCCACAACGCGCTGTCCTTCGACATGTGGTCGGCGATTCCCGACGCCTTTGCCGACTTCGACCGGGACGACGAGGTGCGCCTCATCGTCCTGACCGGGGCGGGCGGCAAGGCCTTCGTCTCCGGCGCCGATATTTCGGAATTCGAGGACAAGCGTGCCGCCGCAGACGCGATCGCCCGCTACGATGCGGCATCCGAGCGCGCCTTCGACGCGCTGCACGGCGCGCGCAAGCCGACCATCGCGATGATCCGCGGCTACTGCATCGGCGGCGGGCTGGCCGTGGCGCTCGGCTGCGACCTGCGCTTCGCCTCGGCCGATTCCCGCTTCGGCATTCCGGCCGCCCGGCTCGGGCTCGGCTATCAGTATCCGGGCCTGCGCAAGCTCGTCGCCACGGTCGGCCACGCCTTCGCGCGCGAAATATTGTTCACGGCCCGGCAATTCGACGCCGCCGAAGCCGCCGCCATGGGCCTGGTCAACAGGGTGGTGCCCGGCGACGAACTGGAAGCCTTCGTCGCCAAGACGGCCGCCGGCATCGCGCTGAACGCGCCGCTGACGATCCGCGCCGCCAAGCTGGCGATCGACGCGGCGATCAGGGACGAAAGCGAGCGAGACCTCGCCGCCGTCGAGCAGGCGGTGAATGCCTGCTTCACGTCGCAGGACTATGCCGAAGGCCGACGCGCCTTCGTGGAAAAACGCCGGCCGGCCTTTCGCGGACGATAGGCTTTCCGGTTTCGCGGGTTTTTTGGGAGGAAGTCATGAACTATCTCGACATACCGTCGCCCGACGAGCGGGCGCTGTCGCGTGCCGTCGCCGCCTTTTCCGATGCGGTGGGCAGCGAGCATGTGATCACCTCGGACAACAAGCTCGCCGAATATCGGGACCCGTTCTCCTTTGACGGCGGCAATGCGCATCGCCCCGGCGCGGTCGTGCAGCCGGGCACCGTCGAGGAGGTACAGGCGGTTGTGCGCATCGCCAACGAGCAGAAGATCCCGCTCTGGGTCGTCTCGACCGGCCGCAACCTCGGCTATGGCGGTGCGGCGCCGCGCGTCTCGGGCTCCGTCACCGTGGAGCTGGCGCGGCTCAACCGCGTGCTCGAGGTGAACGACGAGCAGTGCTACGCGCTGGTCGAGCCCGGCGTGCGTTTCTTCGACCTCTATCAATATGTCCGCGATCACGACAAGAAGGTCTGGTGCTCGGTGCCGGGCCTCGGCTGGGGCTCGGTGATCGGCAACAGCCTGGAGCGCGGCTTCGGCTACACGGCCTATGGCGACCACTCGGCGCAGCAATGCGGCATGGAGGTGGTGCTGCCGACCGGCGAGCTGTTCCGCACCGGCATGGGCGCCATCACCAACGCCAATACGTGGAACCTCTACAAGGGCGGCTTCGGGCCGAACCTGGAAGGCCTGTTCCAGCAGTCCAACCTGGGCATCGTCACCAAGATGGGCCTGTGGATGATGCCGCGGCCGGAGGTGTTCTATTCCGTCGAGGCGCGCGTCAAGGAAGAGAAGACGCTGGTCGCGCTGGTCGACGCCATCCGTCCGCTGAAGCTCGACGGCACGATCGAGGGCACGCTGACGATCCGCAGCCCGCTCCACATCGTCTCCAAGCTGGCGCAGCGCAAGGACCTGTGGAAGGGCGCCGGCGCGGTGCCCGACGAGGTGATCGACAAGGAAATCATCCCGCGCTTCGACGTCGCCTGGTGGAACGTCAATTTCGGCCTCTATGGCGCACGCGAGCTGGTGGAGGCACGGCTCGCCATCGCCCGCCGCGCGCTCGAGGCGCTGCCCGGCACCGAGGTCACGGTGCGCAAATATGAGGGCGCGGAGGTGGCCGAGGACACGATCCACGTCACCGACCTCCATCGCGGCGGCATCCCGAACCTGACGCCGTTCTCGGCCGTGAAATGGCGCGGCGAAAACGGCGGCACGATCGCCTTCGCGCCGGTCTCGCCGATCACCGGCAGGGACGCGATGAAGCAGGTGGAGGTGGTGCGCCGCTACGGCAGGCAGTACGGCTTCGACTATTACGGCTCGTTTAACATGGGCCCGCGCAGCATGAACCATGTCTACCAGATCTTCTTCGACCGGGATTCGGAGGCGGATATGGCCAACCTGCGCGAGATGCTTCCGAAGATGATCGCCGAGTGCGAGTCGCTCGGCTATTCCGAGTATCGCGCCCATGTCGGCCTGATGGATACCGTGGCCGACGTATTCTCCTTCAACGACAATGCGCTGGGCACGGTCACGGCCAGGCTCAAGGACGCGCTCGACCCGAACGGCGTCCTCAACCCCGGCAAGCAGGGCATCTGGCCGAGGGCCATGCGGACGACAGCACGGCCGCAGATCGCGGCGGAGTAGGGCGGGCCGTCCGAACGCTGGAAAAGCCGGCGCGCATCATGCACAGGCCCCTGACCCCTTCCCACAAGGGGGAGGGGGGTGACGCCATATACGATTGCCCGCTCGGAAGAGGTCGGCCGGGGGGACCTACCTTCCATCGCGGGAAAGGTCGGCGACCACCATCGCGGCAATCCGATCCGGCGCCATGTCCATGTCGACGGTCAGCGACCGCTCGTCCGGCTGCGGCTCTTCCAGCGTGGCGAGCTGGTCTTCCAGCAGGGCGACGGGCATGAAATGGCCGGCGCGGCGCTGCATGCGCGCGACGAGCGCGTCGCGCGCGCCGACGAGGTGCACGAAGAGGATGTCGAGCCCGGAGCGCGTCCGCAGCCGGTCGCGATAGGCGCGCTTGAGCGCCGAGCAGGCAGCGACCGGGACCGCCCCGTCGGCTGCGCCGTCCTCCATCGCCGCTGCCACCGCATCGAGCCACGGCGCGCGGTCGGCGTCGGTGAGCGGCGAGCCGGCTGCCATCTTCGCGATGTTTGCCGATGGGTGAAGGGCGTCGCCCTCGATGAGCGCCGTGCCGAGTGCGGCGGCCACCGCCGCACCGACGGTGGACTTGCCGCTGCCCGATACCCCCATGACCACGACGGCCTGCGTCATGGCACGGGTTTCCTACACGTAGCGGTTGACGACATTCTCCAGCCATTCCTGCCGGCCCGAGCGGGGCTGCGGGTCCACGCCGTCCTTCAGCACGCGCGCGGCGATCTGGTCCAGCGTACGCTCTCCCTTCAGCATGGCCTGCGCCTCGACACCGTTCCAGCCGGCATAGCGCTCTTCGACCGGACCTGACAGCGCCTTGTCGGCGATCATGCGTGCGGCCGCCTTGAGGCCGCGGGCGCAGCAGTCCATGCCGCCGATATGGGCGACGAGCAGGTCCTGCGGGTCGAGCGACTGGCGGCGCAGCTTGGCGTCGAAATTGGTGCCGCCGGTGGTGAAGCCGCCGCCCTGCAGGATGTAGTAGTAGGCGAGCGCCATTTCCGGCACGTTGTTGGGAAACTGGTCGGTGTCCCAGCCCGACTGGTAGTCGTTGCGGTTCATGTCGATGGAGCCGAAGATGCCGAGCGCGTTGGCGGTGGCGATCTCATGCTCGAAGGAGTGGCCGGCGAGGATGGCGTGGCCCTGCTCGATATTGACCTTGACCTCCTTCTCCAACCCGAAATCCTTGAGGAAGCCGTAGACGGTCGCGACGTCGTAGTCGTACTGGTGCTTGGTCGGCTCCTGCGGCTTGGGCTCGATCAGGATCGTACCGTCGAAGCCGATCTTCCTTGCATAGTCGACCACCATGGAGAGGAAGCGGCCGGCCTGCTGTCGCTCGCGCTTCATGTCGGTGTTGAGCAGGGTCTCGTAGCCCTCGCGCCCGCCCCACAGCACGTAGTTCCGGCCGCCGAGGCGCTTGGTGGCGTCGATGCATGCCTTCACCGTCGCCGCCGCATAGGCGAAGACGTCGGGGTCGGGATTGGTCGCCGCGCCCGCCATGTAGCGGCGGTGCGAGAACAGGTTGGCCGTGCCCCAGAGAAGTTTCACGCCGGTCTCCTCCTGCTTGCGCGCGAAGACGTCGACGATCTCGCTGAGCCGACCGAGGCTTTCGGACAGCGTCGCGCCCTCGGGGCGCACGTCGGCGTCGTGGAAGCAGTAGAAGGGCGCACCCAGCAGGGTGAACATCTCGAAGGCCACGTCCGCCTTCAGCCTTGCTGCCTCCATCGTGTCCCCGAACCATGGGCGTTCAAACGTCTGGCCGCCGAACGGGTCGCCGCCGGGCCAGGCGAAGGAATGCCAGTAGGCGACGGCGAAGCGCAGATGGTCCTCCATCCGCTTGCCCATCACCATCTCGTCTGGGTCGTAGTGCCGGTAGGCGAGCGGATTGGTGCTCTCGGGTCCCTCGTAGCGGATCGGTTGGACGTCGCCGAAATAGCCTGTGGTCATGTCGTGGCTCCCTTGAGTGCAGGATAGAGTTGCCGCCACCGTTGCCATGCCGCGTCATAGGCAGGCCGCAGCGACATGTCGGGTTCGATCGTCAGGGCGGTGGCGGGCGGTGCGCAGACGGCGCGCGGGTCGGCGCCCTCGGCGGCGATGAGGCCGAGCCGCGCGGCGCCGAAGGCCGCGCCGAAATCGCCGTCGGCGGGAACATCCACCGCGATGCCGAGCACGTTGGCGATCACGGCCAGCCAGTAGCGCGAGCGCGCCCCGCCGCCGACTGCCGTGACGCGCGACAGCGTCGTGCCGGCGGCGCGCAGCGCCTCCAGATTGTCGCGCAGCGCGAAGGCGACGCCTTCGAGCACGGCCTGCGTCAGCGCCGCGCGGCCGCTCGCATGGTCGAGCCCGGCGAAGACGCCGCGGATGGCGGCGTCGTTGTGCGGCGTGCGCTCGCCGGAAAGATAGGGCAGGAACGCGATCTTGCTGGGTCCGGCGGGCCGTTCGCCCAGCGCGGCGGCGAGCGAGGCGGCATCCTGCCCGGTGATGCCGGAGAGCCAGTTGAGCGAATCCGTCGCCGACAGGATCACGCCCATCTGGTGCCACGTGGCGGGCAAAGCGTGGCAGAAGGTGTGGACGGCGCTTGCCGCATTCGGCCGGTAGCTGTCGTTCGCGGCGAAAAGCACGCCCGACGTGCCGAGCGACACGAAGGCGCCGCCGGCCCGCACCGCGCCCACGCCGCAGGCCGAGGCGGCATTGTCGCCCGCGCCCCCGGCGACGATCGGCGTGCCGTCGATGCCCCATCTGTCTGCCACCGCACGGCGGAGGGGAGCGGTGGGTGCGGTGCCTTCGACCAGCGCGGGCATGTGCTCCTCGCCGAGGCCGGTGACGCCGAGCAGTTCCGGCGACCAGCGGCGGTTCGCCGTGTCGAGCCAGGCGGTGCCGGCCGCGTCCGACATGTCGGAAAAGAACGTTCCGGTCAGCCGGTAGCGCAGAAAGTCCTTCGGCAGCAGAACCCTGGCGATGCGGCGGAAGATGTCCGGCTCGCTGGCGCTCACCCATGCCAGCTTGGGCGCGGTGAAGCCGGGAAAGACGATGTTGCCGGTGATGGCGCGGAAGCGCGGATCGGCATCGAGCGCCGCCGCTTCCGCCGCGCTGCGCGTGTCGTTCCACAGCATGCAGGGGCGTAGCGCGCTGCCGGCGGCATCGAGCAGCGTCGCGCCGTGCATCTGGCCGGACAGGCCGATGCCGCGGATGGCGGCAACCGCGGCCGCATGGTCGCGGCGCAGCATTTCCATCGCCGAATCCGTCGCGACAAGCCAGCTTTCGGGATCCTGCTCCGACCAGCCGGGATGCGGCCGCTGGACGGTGAGCGGCGCGCTGGCCGAGGCGACGACGCGCTGGTCGCCGTCGATCAGCGTCGCCTTGACGCCCGATGTGCCGAGATCGAGCCCCAGATACATGAATGTCCTCCCGGCCGTTCCCGCCCGTGGCCTCGCCTAGCTTTACCAGAGATCGGCAACGCGTTCAGCCATTTTTTCGAGGCACGAAATAAATCACCCCGCCGCGGCGTGCATGCGGGCAAGGGGGCGGCGCTGAATGCTTGACATCGCGGGGACCCTCCTCAAATGTGAAACATTGACACTGACGTGCCGGGAGGATCGTTCTGCGTCAGTCCTGTTTCCATAGCGGCCTCGCGCGGGCCTTCCTGGTGCTCGTGGCGCTGCTGGCGATCCTTGCGCCGGCCTTCGACGCGCCGCTCGCCGGCAACCGTCTCGGCGAACACGTCTCGGCGCCGGCCGACCCGCAGGGCGATGCGGCGCCCCTCGTCGCCGTGGCGCTCAGCCTCGTCGAGGACATCGACGAGGAGACCGATCAGGACGACGCCATCTTCATCTCCCTTGCGTCGCTTCCCTGCGCCGCCGATGGCGACTACCGGGCGATCGATGCCTGGATTCCCGCCGTCCCGCGCCCCGCTGCGCATTCCTGCACAGGCCCTCCGAACCTCTGAGCGACGGCGGCCGGACGCACCTCGATGCTGCGTCGTTCCCCGCCTCGCCCGCGATGCCGGTGCCGCCGCGGCCTTCTGGCCGCCCTGAGGCCGGGGCATCGCGCATGCCGCGCATGCGGTACGCCTTCGGAGTAAGTTTCAATGGAAAGTCTCGGCCCCGAGCTCCTCAAGCTCGTGCAAATCATCTGGATCAACATCATCCTCTCGGGCGACAACGCCGTCGTCATCGCCATGGCGTGCCGCGGCCTGCCGCCCGACAAGCAGCGCCCCGGCATGGTGCTCGGCGCCCTCGTCGCGGTCGTACTGCGCATCGTATTCACCGTCGTCGTCGCCACGCTGCTGTCGACGCCCTTCCTGAAGATCGTCGGCGGCTGCCTGCTGCTGTGGATCTCCGTCAAGCTGGTGCTCGGCGAGGACGAGCAGGAGGAGGGCGTGGTGCAGCAGACCGAGCAGCTCTGGCATGCGATCCGCACCGTCGCCATCGCCGATGCGGTGATGAGCCTCGACAATGTCCTGGCCATCGCCGCGGTGGCGAAGGACTCGCTGCCGCTGCTCATCCTCGGCCTCGTCATCTCGGTGCCGCTCATCGTCGCCGGCTCGGCGATCATCATGTCGCTGCTCGGCCGCCTGCCGATCCTGGTATGGGCCGGTGCGGCGCTGCTCGGCTGGGTCGCCGGCGAGATGCTCGCCTCCGATCCGTGGCTGGTCAGCACCTTCGGCGAGCACGCCATCCACCGCATGGAGCTCCCGGCCGCCGCGCTGGGCGCGGTCTTCGTCGTGGCGCTCGGCTATTTCCTCAGCCGCCGCGCCGCCAGGCACAAGGCACCGGAACAGGAGGCATGACCATGCAGCTCTTCACCATTCCAGGCTGGATCTGGATCAATCTCGCGCTCCTGGTCGCCGCGGCGGTGCTCGTCTGCGTGAAGCTCGCCACGGGAAAGACAGGGCGCAAACCCGTCGCGGGCAACATCCGGCGGGCGGGCAATTGAGGCAAGCCGGGGGCGAGGCCTCATCTCCTCGCCTCCGGCTCCGCATCGAGGCTCGCAATCGCGGCGAAGCTGCTATGAAGAACATTCCGATTCTTCATGCCGAAGCAGATGACCGCCAACGCCCTCGAAATCCTCAAGACCGTCTACGGCTATGATGCGTTCAGGGGGCCGCAGGCGGATATCGTCGATCATGTCATCGGCGGCGCCAACGCCTTCGTGCTGATGCCGACGGGCGGCGGCAAGTCGCTCTGCTACCAGATCCCCGCCATCGCCAGGCCCGGCATGGGCCTCGTCGTCTCGCCCCTGCTGGCGTTGATGGCGGACCAGGTGGCGGCCCTGCGGCAGGCCGGCGTCAGGGCGGCCGCGCTCAACTCGGACCTGCCGCCCGACGAGCGCCGCGCGCTGTGGCGCGACGTCCACGGCGGCAATCTGGACCTGCTCTATGTGGCGCCCGAGACGCTGCTGCGGCCCGATGTGCTCGAGCGGATCGGCGGAGTAAGACTGTCGCTGATCGCCATCGACGAGGCGCACTGCCTGTCGCAATGGGGGCACGACTTCCGCCCTTCCTACCGCCAGCTCGACGCGCTGGTGCGGCAGTTTCCCGACACGCCGCGCATGGCGCTGACGGCGACGGCCGACGAGCCGACGCGCGCCGAAATCCTCTCCCATCTCGACATCGCCGAGGCAGATGCCTTCATCGCCGGCTTCGACCGGCCCAACATCCGCTACGCCATCGAGGAAAAGGACAATCCGCGTGCGCAGCTGAAGGAGTTCCTGAAGCGCCACCAGGGCGAAAGCGGCATCGTCTACTGCCTGTCGAAGCGCAAGACCGAGGAAACGGCCGCCTGGCTGCGCGACGAGGGCTACGACGCGCTCACCTACCATGCCGGCATGGACAAGGCCGCGCGCGAGGCCAACCAGATGCGCTTCCAGCATGGCGAGGCGGTCGTCATGGTGGCGACCATCGCCTTCGGCATGGGCATCGACAAGCCGGACGTGCGCTTCGTCGCCCATGTCGACCTGCCGGGCAGCATCGAAGCCTATTATCAGGAGACGGGCCGCGCCGGGCGCGACGGCCTGCCCTCCGATACGCTGATGCTCTACGGCTACGAGGACATCGCGCTGCGCAGCCGCTTCATCGAGGAATCGGACGCGCCCGCTGAGCGCAAGCGCATGGAGCGGCAGAAGCTCGATGCGCTGCTCGGCCTGGCCGAGACCGCAAGCTGCCGCCGACAGGTGCTTCTGTCCTATTTCGGCGACCATTGCGCGCCGTGCGGGAACTGCGACACCTGCGCCGAGCCGCCGCGACTGTTCGACGGTACCATCGCGGTACAGAAGGCGCTGTCTTGCATCTACCGCACCGGCGAGCGCTTCGGGCAGGCCTATATCGTCGACGTTCTGCTGGGCGTCGAGAACGACCGCATCGCCCAGTTCGGCCATGACCGCATCTCCACCTTCGGCATCGGCACCGAGCACGACAACCGCACATGGCGGGCGATCCTGCGCCAGATGATCGCGCTGCGCCTCATCGACGTGGACCTCGCCGGCCATGGCGGCCTGTCGATCGCGCCGGCCGGCCGCGACTTCCTGCGCGACAAGCAGACATTGATGCTGCGCGTGCCGACGGCCCCGCGCGCCCGGCGCGGCAAGGTCGCGCGCACGCAGGCGCAGGCGGCGCTGCCAGATGCGGACCGCGATCTGTTCCAGGCGCTGCGGGAAAAGCGCATGGAAATCGCCCGCGCGCAGAACGTGCCGCCCTATGTGATATTCCACGACAAGACGCTGATCGAGCTGGCGGCGGCGCGACCTTCCTCGCGCGCCGAGATGGCCGATGTGCCCGGCGTCGGCGAAGCCAAGCTCGACCGCTACGGACCGGCCTTCCTGACGGTGATCGCCGCGCACGCCTGACATGCCGGCTAGTCGGCGGCCTCCTTCGGATAGACGACCTTGCCGTCGGCCGTGCGCCGGGCCGCAGGCGTGGGTGCCGCATGTTCCGTGACGCCTAAGTCCATCAGGTGGTCGACGGCATGGCCGTCGAGGAGGAGATAGTCTGCGATGATGCGGCGGTGGCATCGCCACCACACCGCTTCCGCGCACATCAGCGCCAGTCGCCGCTCGCGGCCGAGACTGAGCAGCTCGCGCAGGGCGGCGCCGTATGCGTCGCCCAGCGCATAGTCGGCATAATTGTGAAAACTCTGCACGCGCCAGAATGCGTTGAGCGCTGCGTCGACGCCGGCCTGCTTCGGCCGCCGCCCGCCGAGGGCAGGGAAGTGGCGGTAGCCGATCTGCATGGCTGCGAGGTCGTCCGGCAGGCGGTCGATGTTGAAGACCGGATTGGCGCGCGATCGCGGAAAGGTCCGCACGTCGACCAGCAGTTCGACCTGTGCCGCACGGAGCATGCCCAGAAATTCGTCGAGGCTGCGGGTGGAATGGCCGATGGTGGTGAACCGCGCGGTCATCAGCCGATCTTCGTCAGCGCGCTCCCCTTGTGCGCGGCGATATGGTCGGTCTTGTCGCTCCTGATCTCGTATTGCGGCTCGTCCTTCGACGCATGGTGGCGGTGGCCCTTATAGTCGAAATCCGCCACATGGACCTTGATGATCCTGCCGCTCACGCGGCCTGCTTCGGAATTCCAGCTCACATGATCGCCGATGGCATATCTGGTCATGATCTTCTCCGATCGCCGGGAGAATGCTTTCTTGCCGCGAACCGTTCCGCGCGGCTCAGGCCGCGCCGCGGATGCGGGGAGCGAGGAAATAGCGGAACGGGTCCGGCATCGCCCCCACCGGCACTTCGATCACGCTTGGCCGGCCAGCCGCGAGCGCCTGCGCGAGGGTGATCCGCAGCGACGCCGGATCGCTCGCTCTGTGACCGTCTATGCCGAAGCTGCGCGCGAGCGCGACGAAATCGGGATTGGCGAGGTCCGTCGCGATGAGGCGGTTGCCGTAGAGCTCCTTCTGCATCCGGCGCACATTGCCATAGGCGTTGTCGTTGAAGACCACGGCGACCAGCGGGATGTCGTGGCGGGCGGCGGTGGCGATCTCCTGCACGTTGAACATGAAGCCGCCGTCGCCGCTGATCGAAACGACCGGCGTTCCAGGCCGCGCATGCTGCACGCCGAGCGCGGTCGCATATCCCCAGCCCAGCGTGCCCTGATAGCCGGAGGAGATGAAGGTCCGCGGGCGATAGACGGGATAGCCGATGCGGGAGACGTAGCCCACCTGGGTGAGCTCGTCGACGAAGATGCCGTCTTCGCCGAGAACGTCCCGGATGGCGTTGAGATAGCTGAGCTGCGGTTCGAGATAGGCGATGCCGCGCGCCGCCTCCGCCTTCAGCGCGGCAATGGATTCGAGGCGCTGCGGCCGAGGCCGCCCGATGCGCTCCAACGCGTCGCAGAGCTGCGGAACGACGCTCTCGGCGCGGCCGGCGATGCCGACATCGGCGGTCCGGATCAGCGCCAGCTGCTCGGGATCGACGTCGATGCGCACGAACTTCATGTTTTCGTCCGTGCCCCATGACTGGACCGGAGTCTGCAGCCGGCTGCCGATGCCGATCACGAGGTCGCAGGTCTTCCAGCAGGCATAGGCGGTCGGCATTGTGATCGCCAGCGGATGCCGCTCGTCCAGCACGCCGCGTCCCAGGCGGAAGGCGTAGACCGGCGCCTCCAGGGCCTCCGCCAGGCGCTTGACGTCGGCCGCGGCGCCCACGGCGCCGCCGCCGACGATGATGAGCGGCTGCCGGGCGGCAGCGATGAGCCGCGCCGCCTCGGCGATCGCGCCGGCATCGGGCTGCGGCTCGGGCAGGTCGGCAAGGGGGGCTGCTGCCGCGAAATCGCCTTTGGCGGCGAGCACGTCCGGCGGAATTTCGACCGCCACCGGCCGCGGCCGCCCGCGCGTGAGGCTGGCGATGGCGTCGGCCAGAACCGGCGCGGCATCCGCGGGCGGGCCGACGCGCACCGCCTTCTTGGTCAGGCGCTCCAGGATGCCGAGCTGGTCCGGTATCTCGTGGAGGAGGCCGTATTTCCTGCCGATCGCCGTCGAGGGGATCTGGCCGGTGAGGCAAAGCACCGGTGAATTGGTGGAGTAGGCGGTGGCGAGCGCCGCGGTGGTGTTGAGCACGCCCGGCCCCGGCACGACGCTGTAGACGGAAGGCCTGCCGGTGGCCATCGCCGCGCCGAGCGCCATATAGGCGGCTCCTTGCTCATGCCGCGTATGGATCGCGCGGACGGCCGGGCCGGCGTCGTAGACCGCGTTGAAGAACCAGTCGTTCTGGATGCCGGGGACGCAATAGATGGTGTCGAGCCCATGCGCGAGCAGCGTCTCGACCACGGCGTTGCCGCATGTCCTGTCCGTCCTGTTGTTCACGCAAGCCCCTCCGCCAACCTGAACGCAATGTCGATAACCGTTCCGGATGCCGAACTGATTGCGATGTCAATTATCCAATCTTTAGCGCTTTCGCTGCCCTCCTGTCATGCTGTTCCTCGCCCGATATGCCGGCGCCGCTGCGCGCCGCCGGCACTCTCTCACGCGTGCCGTCACTGGACGGGGAAGACGACGTTCGCCTGACCGGTGCCGGAACTGGGGAAATACTCGCCGATCAGCTCGCCCTTGCCGGTATACTTGTCCCAGCCGAGCGCGCCGAACAGCATCGCCGTGTCGTGCATGGAGCCTTCGCCGCAGCAATGGTCGGCATATTCCCGCAGCATCCTGAGAAAGGTCGCGGTCTCGCCCTTTTGCCAGAGGTCGAGCACATGCAGGTCGACCTGCCGGTTGAACTCGGACGAGATGGTGAAGGTGCCGTTGTTGGCCTCGTATTCGTCGTTCGGCCAGATGCGGTGCGACAGCGAGCCCGAGGCGACGAGCAGCACCTTGCTGTCGCTCGCCTCCACCGCCTCGCGGATGGCCTCGCCGAGCTTGCGGCTCGCTTCATGGCTGTGCACAGCGCACCATGCGGCGACGGAGACGACCTTGAAGTCGCCGGAGCGCGACATGAAGCGCATCGGCACCAGCGTGCCATATTCCAGCTCGAGGCTGTCGATCTGGTGCGAGAGGGTGAAGACGCCCTTGTCGCGCGCCTTCTCGGCGATGAGGTCGCCCAGCGCCGCGTTGCCCTCATAGTCATATTCGAGGTTCTGGATGAATTGCGGGAACTCGTTGGAGGTGAAGATGCCCTTGAAACGGGTGTTGGCGTTGATGTGATAGCCGGCATTCACCACCCAGTGCGTGTCGCAGATGACGACCGTATCCGCACCCAGCGCCTTGGCCCTGCGCGCAATCTCGACATGGCCGTCGATCGCTTGCTTCCTCGTGCCGGCGACCCGGCCCGGCTGCTCCGACATCAGCATCGTCGGAACATGGGTCACCTTCGCTGCAAGTACTATTTCGCCCATCGCGCTTTCCCTCCAGTATAAGCGGTTTAAGGAAAAAGTAGACGGGTTCGCCCTCTTCTCATTTGATCTGAATCAATATTTCATCCGGTCGCGTGAAAACGCTCACGCCGGCACGCGGCCGGGCTGTCGCGGCGCGGCGCGCGGCTGCGTCAGCGGGCCCGCATAGCAGACCGTGAAACCGATGAAGGCGGCGATCCACAGCGTGGCCGAAGCATGCAGCAGCCAGACCTCTCCCGGCATCAGCGCAGCCGCGAAGCGCAGCGGTGCCGCCGCCACGATGGCGCAGAAGACGAGCGTGGTGGCGGGCCCGGCGCGCAGTTCGCGTCCGGTATGGCCGAGCGTGGCGCGCGCCATCACCGCGAGCGTCATGGCGCCGATCGCGCCGACGCCGAAGACATGGATTCCGGCGACCGGCGGCAATGTCGCGGGCGAGAGCGCGGCGAGGCCCGAGACGATCAGCCCCGCCGGCACGAACAGATAGGCGACGTGCAGCACCAGCAGCAGCGGATCGCGCAGTGTCCGATGCCCCGCCCAGCGCGACAGGCGCGCCAGATTGAGGAGACCGGCGGCGGCGAGCAGGATCCCGGTTTCGGGCCTCTCCGGCAGCAAGACCCAAAGACCGAGCGCCGCCGCCGACGCCACGATGGCGGCCATGTCGAACCGGTTGAAGGGAACGGGCAGGCGGCCGGGATTTTCGCGCACCAGCCAGTTCCGCGTGAAGCTCGGTATGATGCGGCCGCCGATGATCATGATGAGCAGGATCGTCGCCGCGAGGCCGAGCCGGCGGCTGACATCGGTGACGCCATCGAGGTGCGCCTCGGCGTGAAACAGCACGTTCGCCGCAAGCAGCACTGTGACCGGCGCCAGCACCTTGAGGTTGCGCCAGTTCTTGCCGGCGACGATCTCCCGGCCGGCCGCGATCGCCAGGGCGAGCAGGAAGGCGCAGTCGACGAACATCGCCGCCAGCCAGCCGATATCGGCCGAGAACCAGATGGCGAACCGTCCCGCCAGCCACAGCAGCGCGAGGCCGGCCAGCGGCAGCCCCTGCACAGGCAGGCGGCCGGTCCAGTTCGGGATCGCCGTCAGGAGGAAGCCGGTGACGATGGCCGGCACATAGCCGAACAGAAGCTCGTGGGCGTGCCAGTCGACCGGCGAAAACAGGCTGCGCGTCCCGATCGCGCCCGACAGCATCGGCACCCATGCGAGAACCGCCAGCCCGCCCCACAGCGCGCCGAGCAGGAAGAACGGCCGGAAGCCATAGGAAAGAAACGCCGGATGATCGCCCGGCCGCGCCCTCTGTCTCGCCATCCTGGCCTCCGCGGATCAGCGCCTTCCTAGGCCGGAAGCCCTGAGCCGACTTTGCGGCAGCGCAAAGTCGCGGGAGTGCGCCGTGCCGGGCCCGGTCAGTAGCCGCGGCCGCGGCTGATCGTGTAGGGAAGCGGCCGGCCGGCGAGGAACAGGTCGAGATTGCAGCACAGCAGGCGCGAGGTGCGCGCATCGGTGTCTTCCGAACTGCCCGAGGCATGCGGCGTGAGCCGCACGCGCGGATGCGTATAGAGCGGATGCCCCTCGGGCAGCGGCTCGGGTTCGGTCACGTCGAGCGTGGCCGCCGACAGCGTGCCCGCGTCGAGCGCGGTGATCAGCGCTTCCTGATCGATCAGCCCGCCGCGCGCGACATTGATGAGGTGCAGTCCCGGCTTGGACGCGCGCAGGCAGTCTGCGCCGATGATGTTCCTCGTCTCCGCCGTCAGCGGCATGGTCAGCACCACGTGATCGCAGGCGGCAAACAAGGCGTGCAGGTCGGAAGCGCGCTCCACGCCGGCCATGCCGATGTCGGAGGAGCGCGTCAGCGCCGTCACCCGCAGGCCGACGCCCAGCGCGATCTTCGCCACTTCCGAGCCGATCGACCCCATGCCGGCGATGCCGAGCATCTTGCCGGCCACCCCGCCGAGCGGCTGGAGCTCCCACGCCTGCCGCGAGCGCACCGGGCCGTCCCAGAACCGCTTCTCATGCGCGAAGACGGCACCGACGACATATTCGGCGATGATCGGCCCCTGGATCTGCGGCGCCCGCGACACGACCGGCACCTCGTAGGCCCAGGCGGGCAGCGTGTCGACGCCGGCGGACGCCACCTGCATCCATTTGAGCCCGCCCGGCCAGCCGGCGGGCTTCTCCTTCGGCGCGGTCTTCCAGTGGCTCTGGAAGGTGACGAGGATGTCCGCCTCGGGCGGAATCTCCCACGGCGCCCCCGGCAGCCTGACGACCGCCGGCCGCGCGGCATGGTCCTCAAGCGCCAGATTGAAGGTCTCTGGCAGGCTGCTGGCGATGATCGGCCTGGCGGTCATGGCGTTCCTTCTCTTCTTGCGCGCCGCCATACGCGGCAAGGCGGTCTCAGGGTGCGACGAAGGTGTCGGCGATGCGTTTGGTGATTCGCCCGTATTCATCCAGCCGCTCGCGCGGCAGGCGCACGCTGGGCGCCGTCGCGCAAAGCACGCCGATCGTCCTGCCCGCCCGGTCGCGCAGCGGCGCGGCGACGCAGCGTATGCCGGGGTTCAGCTCCTCGTCGTCCTGTGCGTAGCCCTTGTGGCGCACCGCGGCGATCTCCGCCGCATAGGCGTTGGGATCGGTGATGGTATTCGGTGTCGAGGCCGCCAGCATGGACGGGATCGGGATGTCCAGCATCGCGACATAGACCTTGCCGATAGCGGTGTTGAAGAGCGGCGACAGGGTGGGGATGTTGCGATCGACGCGCAGCGACTCTCCCTGCGGCACCAGCTTGTCGATATAGAGCACCTGGCCGTCGATGAGCACGCCGAGATAGACCGCTTCGCCCGTTTCGGCAGACAGTTGCGCCATCAGCGGCTGTGCATTGGGGCGGATGCTGCGCGCGGGCTCGCTTGCCGGCATCGCGGCGCGCAGGCGCGGGCCGCTGCGGTAGCGCCGCCCCGGTGCGCGTTCGGCATAGCCGGCCTGCAGCAGCGTCTGCAGCATCCGCGTCGCCGCGCCCTTGTCGATGCCGAGCTTCTCCGCCAGGTCGGTGGTGCGCAGGTCGCCGCCGGCGCGCAGCAGGTCCAGCGCGGCGAGCCCCTTCGCCAGCGAGCGCACCGGCCCTGCCGACACCGTGCCCCCGGCGGCCTCTGCCGCGCCGTCCCCGCTTCCTGCCATGTCCGCCGGCCCGTCGAACGCTTCCTCCCTGTCCCGCATCGGCTGCTCCGTCAGTCTAGATCGATTCCGCTCAGGGACGCGCGAACGGTATCATTGCCGCAACCGCCGTCCAACTGCGGCCGCATGGCCGGCCGTCAATAGGTCGAGCGGCCTCCCGAAATGTCGAACACGGCGCCGGTCGAGAAGGAGCAGTCGGGCGAGGACAGCCAGCAGATCATCGCGGCCACCTCGTCGACCTCGCCGAGGCGTCCCATCGGAATCCGCCCCAGCGCCGTCTGGCGCGCATCGGGCGCCGAGCTGCGCTCGAACAGGGCGCTGTCCAGCGCGGCCGGGGTGACGCAGTTGACGCGGATCCCGCTGCGGGCGAGTTCCTTGCCCATGGATTTCGCCACCGTCATGATCGCCGCCTTGGAGGCGGAATAGGCCGATCCCATCGGGTTGCCGTCCTTGCCCGCAGTCGAGCCGAGGAAGGTCACGCGGCCGTAGTCGTTGCGGCGCATCAGCGGCAGGGCATGTTTCGCCGCGATCAGCGGCGCGGTGACGTTGATCTCCATGATGCGCCGCCAGACGGCGATGTCCTGCTCCTCGGTGGAGGAGCGGACGCCCTCGATGCCGACGCAGTTGACGAGAATGTCCAGCCGGCCCGCTTCGGCGGCAACCTGCCCGAACGCCGCCTGCGTCGCCGCCTCGTCGAGGAGGTCGACGGCGATGGTGCGCAGGCCGGGCATCGCGGCGGCTGCCGCCGCCAGAGCCTCGGGGTTGCGGTCCATCGCATAGACGACCGCGCCGTCGCGCAGCATGCGCGCGGCAGTCGCGCGGCCCACATCGCCCGATCCCCCGGTGATGACGGCCACCTGACCGCCTATGTCCATCCTGTTCATGCCATTGGCCTCTCGATAAATGTCATTGGGTTGCGTGCCGCGACAGGAAGCGGCGGGTCGCCGCGCCCAGCTTGCGGCCGCGTTCGTTGAAATCCAGATGGGCGTCCGCCGCCACCGGGTTCTCGATGCTGAAATGGCGGCCGGGCGGGATCATCGGCAGAAGCCGGTCGAGCCACAGCGCGCCTTCGCCCGGATACAGCCGGTCGGTTCGCGCCTCGCGCGCCAGGTCCTCGTAGGCGGGGCGCTCGGCGCGCGCGTCGCACAGTTGCACGAAGGCGATCTGTTCGGGCGGCACGGTCGCAAGATCCTCCGGCTTGCCGCCGCTGCGGCTCAGATGCAGCGCATCGATGACGAGGCCGGCATTCGGCTGGTCGGCGCGGGCCAGCAGGTCGCGGACGGCGCCCAGCGTCTTGGTCGTGCGATAGGGAATGAACTCGACGCCGATGGTGATGTCCCGGTCGCGTGCCATCTCGCAAAGCGCCGCAAGCCGGTGGACGAGCCGCACCGGGTCCTCGTCGTCGGCCACGCAGAGCGCATATTTCGCGCCGAGCTCGGCCACGACGTCCAGCGCCGCCGCGAAGCCGGGCGGATTCGCGGACCCGCCAAGCACGAAGGATTCGACGTCGCACACCTTCAGGCCGGTATCGGCGAGCCGCTGCCGGACATCGCGGCGGGCGGCGTGGTCGGAAACCAGATCGACGCCGCCAGGCAGCGTCATCGTGGTGGCGATGCGCAGGCCGACACCGTCGAACCCGCCCGCTGCGGCTGCTGCGATAAGCTGGTCCGGTCGCGCATCGATCATCGAGAGATGCGCAAGCGATAGTAGCGCCATCATGTCCTCCAAGGCGGCATTGCGCGACCTGTTTCGACCGTAATTGCACAATAGTCAATATATGGCACTGTGCTGTGCCGGTGGAAAAAGCGATGCACGCGCCCGCCTTGCACCAGGCGCCGTTGTGAGGCGTGCCTGAATAGCGCTGAAATTAATTCATAAATATCAATCGTTAGAAGGAAAATTTTGTCGCAACGCCAGCGATACCCGGTCTCAAAGCCTCTTTGCGCGGGCGCAACGCGACGCTAGTCTCCCTCCGTCGGCAGCGCAAATTCTGTTGACAGAAACGCAAATCGTAATCCATCAATAATGCCGATATTGCGCATTATGTAACTATTGCTGCGTGGGAGGAGCAATGCCGGATATCGCCGCGCACGACGTGCGTCCGCCCGAGGCTGCGGCCACGGCAAGAGACGCAACCCACATCCCGCTCGGCCTGTTCGCGATCGCGATGGGCCTCGGCGCCGGCTATGTCGCCTGGGGCTACGATCTCGGCAGCGTCGTCGACATGGGGGCGGGCTTCTTCCCCTTCGCCATATCGGTGATCCTCGTCTGCCTCGGCATTGCGGTCATCGTGCGGGGCGGCAGCGACCTGCCGCCCGAGGAAGCCCTCGTGCCGGCCACGACGCCGGCGGAGCGGCGGGCGAGCCTGATGCACGTCCTGCGCGTTCTCGGCGCCACGCTCGGCGGATTGCTGGTCTTCGCCCTCATCCTCAAGCCGGCCGGCATGGTGGTGTCGGTGATGGTGCTCACCGGCATCGTCAGCCTCGCCCATCCGGGGCCGCGGCCGGGCCCCGTGCTGGCGCTGGCGGTCGGCCTCGCCGCCTTCTCGGCAATCGTCTTCGTCAGCCTCCTCCGGGTGCAGGTCAGCATCTGGCCGGGTGTCTTCTGATGGCCGGCATCTTCGACGGCATCAGCCTGGGGCTCGGCATTGCCACCATGCCGATCAACCTCGCCTTCGCGCTGCTTGGCTGCCTGGTCGGCACGTTGATCGGCGTGCTGCCCGGGCTGGGGCCTACCGCGACAATCGCCATCCTTTTGCCCATCACCTACGGGCTGCCGCCGGAGACCGGCCTGATCGCGCTCGCCGGGATCTACTACGGCGCGCAATATGGCGGCTCGACCACCTCGATCCTGCTTCGGCTGCCGGGCGAATCGTCCTCCGTCGTCACCGCGCTGGACGGCTACGAGATGACCCGCAAGGGACGCGGCGGCTCGGCGCTGGCCATCGCCGCGCTCGGATCGTTCTTCGCCGGCACCGTCGCCACGATCTTCATCGCCGTATGCGCGCCGGTGCTCGCCATCGTCGTGCTCAAATTCGGCGCGCCGGAATATTTCATGCTGATGACGGTGGGCCTGTTCGCCTCGATCCTGCTGGCGCGCGGCTCGGTGCTGCGCGCCATGATCATGATCATGGTCGGCCTGCTGCTCGGCATGGTCGGCACCGACGTCAACAGCGGTCAGCATCGCTACACCGCCGGCTTCTACGAGCTGATGGAGGGCGTGCCCTTCGTGCCGATGGTCATCGGCTTCTTCGGCATCGCCGACATCCTCCTGTCGCTGGAGCGCGCGGTCAAGAGCGGCGTGGCGGTGCCGGCGATCGGCAAGATCTCGCGCCTGTGGCCGTCGCGCGAGGAAATGCGCTATGCCGCGCCGGCCAGCGTGCGCGGCACACTGCTGGGCATGGTGCTCGGCCTGCTGCCCGGCGGTGGCGCGCTGCTGAGCTCCTTCGTCGCCTATGCGGCGGAAAAGCGGATATCGAAGCGCGGCCACCTGTTCGGCACCGGCCTGCCCGAGGCCGTCGCAGCGCCGGAATCGGCCAACAATGCCGGCGCGCAGACATCCTTCATGCCGCTGCTCACGCTCGGCCTGCCGTCGAACGCCATCATGGCGCTGATGACCGGCGCCATGCTGATGCAGGGCATCGTGCCGGGTCCGCAGATCATGACCAATCAGCCGGCGCTGTTCTGGGGCCTGATCGCCAGCATGTGGGTGGGCAACCTGATGCTGCTGGTCATCAACCTGCCGCTCGTCGGCGTCTGGGTGCAGGTGCTGAAGGTCAAGTACGAGTATCTCTTCCCGGCCATCCTGGTGATCAGCGCGATCGGCGTCTACGGCGTCAGCTTCACCACCTTCGACCTCTATCTGATGGTACTGTTCGGCTTCCTCGGCTACCTGTTCGCCAAATGGCGCTGCGAGGCCGCCCCGCTGATCCTGGCCGTGGTGCTGGGGCCGATGATGGAGGAGTATTTCCGCCGCTCCCTTCTCGTCGGCCGGGGCGATTTCTCGATCTTCGTCACCCGTCCGATCAGCCTGACGCTGCTGGCGATCCTGATCGTGCTCGTACTCGCCGCCGCCTTGCCCCGCTTCCGGCGGCTCCGCAGCGAAGCCTTCGTCGAATAACAGTCAACGTGCACCCACAGGAGCAAATGCCATGACAAGACTGACACGCCGTACCGTGCTGCAGGCCGGCGGCGCCGCCGCGGCGCTCGGCCTGATGCCGCGCGAACTGATGGCGCAGACTGCATTCCCGTCCGGCGACATCACCGTCATCATCCCCTACAATGCAGGCGGCATGAGCGACAATCTCTCCCGCATCATCGGCGAGCGGCTGGTCGCGATGACCGGAAAGAACGTCCTCAACGAGTACAAGCCGGGCGCCGGCGGCGCGCTGGGCGCCAATTACTATCTGGGCACCAAGCCCGACGGCCAGACGATCCTGCAGAGCACCAACAGCTTCTACGGCATCATCCCCAACGTCACCAAGGTCGACTACGATCCGCAGAAGGACTTCGTGCCGCTCTGCGTGATCGGCTTCGCGCCGATGGTGATCGGAGCCAATCCCTCGCTCGGCGTCAGCTCGCTCGAGGAGCTGGTCAAAGCTGTCAAGGAAGGCGGCAAGGAGGTCGCATACGGCTCTTCCGGCAAGGGAACCGTCGGCCATCTCTGCGGCGAATGGCTCGCCAGCCATACCGGCATCAAGATGCTGCACGTGCCCTACAAGGGCGCGACCGAAGCGTTGCAGGCCTGCCTGGGCAACGAGGTGCAGATCTTCTTCGGCCCAGAGGCGCTGGCGCCGATCAAGGCCGGCGCGCTAAAGGGCATCGGCGTGATCGGCGATGCGAAGGCGATCGCCATGCCCGAGCTCCAGACCACCGCCGAGTTCGGCATTTCGGGCTGGGCGCCGCGCAGCTGGCACACCGTCACGCTGCTTGCCTCCGTGCCCGAGGACATCCGCCAGAAGTGGTTCGAGATGCTCGACACGATCCTCGGCGAGCCGGAGGTGATCGAGAAGATCAAGATGCTGGGCCTCTATCCCGAGCGCCGCTCGCTGGCTGACGTGCGCAAGCTGGCCGACGAGGATTTCACCCAGTTCGGCGAGATGCTGCGCCAGTTCGGATAAGCCGGATTTTTTTGGGAGGCACCGCCTGTGCCGGTGCCTCCTTTCCGTAGTAGAGCGATCCCACGACAGGAGATGTGAATGTCCAAGCAGATCGATTTTTTCTTCGCCATCGGGTCGCCCTATGTCTATCTCGCGCTTGAGCCGCTGGCCGCGCTCTCGCGCAAATACGACGCCCCGCTGGTGCCGCGCCCCACGGTGCTGATCCCCGAGAACGGCGGCATCTTCTCCAAGGACCGCCCGGAGCCGCGCCGCCGCTACTGGCTGAAGGAAATCGACCGCTGGTCGGCGCTGCGCGGCAAGACGCTGGTGATGACGGATCGCGCGCATCTGTCCGATCCGACGCCGGCCGCCTTCATGGTGGTGGCCGCCGCGCTGGACGGCAAGGACTGGTTCGGGCTGACCGACGCGCTGATGTCGCGTTTCTGGTCGCCGGAGAAGGCGGATATCGGCAAGCCCGAGGTACGCGCGGCAATTGCCACCGAAGCAGGTCTCGACGGCGCCGCCCTGCTGGCGCGCGAGAAGGACGCCGATGTCCAGGCCCGCTGGGAGAAGAATCACGCCGACGCGAAGGCGCTGGGCGTGTTCGGCTTCCCCACCTGCGTCTACGAAGGCGAGCTCTACTGGGGGCAGGACAATCTCGATTTCCTCGAGCGCCACCTCAAGGGCGAGCCCGTCGGCGTCTGATCCGCGTCGGCGCGGCGCCCGCTCACCCGATCCGCAGCGGTTCGGGCAGGTCGAAGAGCACCGCGTCGTCGCCGGCTTCCGCGCGCCACATCAGCATCGCCATGTCGGCGGCTTCGTCGAACACGGTCAGCGGCGCGTGCCAGACATTGCGGTGGAAGCAGACCGCGTCGCCAGGTCCCGCCAGGAAGGCGCGCGCGCCGGACAGGTCGGGACTGCCGTCCGCCAGCGACGGCATCACCATGACCAGCCAGCGCGAGGCTGCGAGGGGTAGGAAGGTCTGCGTCGTATGGGGATGGCGCTCGACCCGCGTCACCTCATGCGGCAATGAGGCCGGCTTCGTGCGGTTGGTGGAAAGCACCAGCGAAGCCGCGCAGTCCGCCGCCTCCGTCACGGCCGGAAAGGCCAGCCTTCTCTCGGGGTCGACCACGAGCAGGGTGGCAAGGGGCGCAAGGCCCTCGGCGGAAATCGGAACCAGACGCATTCGCTTCCTCGCATGAATATGGGCCCCGGCGGCCCGTGCCTTTTGTCGGTCAATCCGCGTCAGCTTCTGCGCGGCGCGGCGGCGCGCAGGAGCCGCGCAGGATCACTTCCGTGGGCAGCACGATGGAGCGCACGCCGCTGCTCAGCCCCGCCATGCGGTCCATCAGCAGGTCGGCGGCCTGGCGTCCCAACTGCCAGCGGTCCCATTGCACGCAGGTCACCGTCGGCTGCACCACCTTGGCCATCTCCGTGTCGCCGAAGCAGATCAGCGAAATATCGTCGGGAATGCGCAGCCCCGACGCGTTGATGGCGCGCAGCGTGCCGCCCAGCGCCTGGCTTCCCGGCGTGACGATCGCCGTCGGCCGCTCGGCGAGCCGCAGGAGCTGTTCGGTCTCGGTGAAGGCCGCATCGGCGGTGATGCTGTCGGCCCGCACCAGGCGCATGTCGACCGGCAGCCCGGCGCGCTCATGCGCCTGCCGGTATCCCGCGATGCGTTCCATGCCGGGCCGTATGTGGCCGGCGGCCGTGATCATGGCGATGCGCCTGTGGCCGAGCCCGATCAGGTGGCTGCAGGCGTCGAACGCGCCGCCGCGATGGTCGACCAGCACGGAATCGATGCCCTTGGGCGGCGTGCGGTCGAGCATGACGACAGGCGAGCTGCCGAGGCCGCGCAGCGCTTTGCCGAGGCCGGGATGGCTCTCCTCGCCGAATGAAAGAATGGCGCCGACGACGGACGGGTCGGCCAGCAGGCCGAGAAGCTCCTGCTCGCGACGCACCGAATTATGCGTGTTCACCACCACGAGCGTGTAGCCGAACTGCGCCAGCCGCTCCTCGGCCGCGTTGACGACATGGCCGAAGAGCAGGTTGGCGACGTCGGTCAGGAAGAAGGGGATGAGGCGCATCCGCGCCCGCGCGGCCGGACCCGACCGTTTGCGCGGCTTGAAGCCAAGCTCCGCCGCCGCGGCCGAAACAAGCGCGATCAGCTCGTCGCTGACCGGCGTGTTGCCGGTCATGACGCGCGAGACCGTTCCGATGGAAACGCCGGCCCGCGCCGCGACATCACGCACCGTGGCCCTGCCGGTCCGACCGGATTCCGGCTTCGTCTCCCGGTCTGGTGGCGTTTCGTGTTCCATTCGGCAAGTCCGGATATTCGGTTGATGCCGCGCTGCGCCGGCGGCGTCCTAAAGACCAGCGCGCGGCGTCGCGGTCAACGTCACGGCGCGCGCAGCGCCCTCATCGCACGATCTCCCGCGGCGGCCGGTGCGCGGTGACCGGGGGCACGCGCCCCTCGAAGCGCTCGATGCGGACGAGGGTCAGTTGCCCCGTGCAGCCTTGCGCCAGCCGCGACGTGCCGGCATCGCGCGTCACCGCATTGGGATTGCCGTGGACGCAGAAGACCTCGCCGTCATGGTCGGGCGACTGGTCGAACCATGCCCCGGTCGCGATCTGCGCCACACCGGGCCTGACGGCGTCCGAAATCACCGCCGCGGCCAGGAACGAGCCGCGCTCGTTGAAGACCCGCACCACGTCGCCGTTGCGGATGTCGCGCGCCGCCGCATCGTCGGGGCTGAGCCGGATCGGTTCGCGGCCGCCATGCTTGCCGGCGATGCTATAGGCGCCGAAGTCGAGCTGGCTGTGCAGCCGCGTCGCCGGCTGGTTTGAGATGAGCTGGATCGGATAGTCCGCCTGCCTGTCGGAGCCCGCCCCGTCCTGCGGCGGCATCCATGACGGATGGCCCGGACAGTCGTCGTAGCCGAAGCCGGCGATGGTGCCCGAAAAGATCTCGATGCGGCCGGAAGGTGTTGGCAGCGGATTGGCCGCGGGATCGCGGCGGAAGCTGCCGACTAGCCCGCCGTCGAACGGCTCGACCGGGATGGCGGCGTCGCCGCGCTCCCAGAACGTATCGAAATCGGGCAGGGCATCAGGCTGCGCGCGCCGTGCTTCTTCATAGATATGCCGCAGCCATTCGCGGCTCGAGCGGCCCTCGGTGAAGGCGTCGCTCTTGCCGAGCCGGGCGGCGAGATCGGCGAATATGTCGTAGTCGTCGCGCGCCTCGGCGACCGGCGCGATGAGCTGGCGCATCGCGATGAGGCTGGGATTGGCGCGCGAGGCGCCGATGTCGTCGCGCTCCACGCTCATCGTCGCCGGCAGGACGATGTCGGCATGCTTGGCGCTCGCCGTCCACGCGCTCTCATGGACGATGATCGTTTCCGGCCGGCCGAAGGCGCGCTTGAGCTGGCCGATGTCCTGGTGGTGGTGGAACGGGTTGCCGCCCGCCCAGTAGACGAGCCGGATATCCGGATAGGTGAGCTTCTGCCCGTCATAGTCCACGCTGCCGCCGGGGTTGAGCAGCATGTCGGAGATGCGCGCAACGGGGATGAAGGTGCGGACCGGGTTGGCGAACTGGCCGAGCGTGGGCAGCCGCATCGCCACGCGGTCGCGCCCGCTGTCGGCCATGGAGCCGATGCCGTAGCAGAAGCCGCCGCCCGGCAGGCCGATCTGCCCGAGCATGGCGGCCAGCACGATCGCCATCCACACCGGCTGCTCGCCATGTTCGGCGCGCTGGATCGACTGGCTGACGGCGATGAGCACGCGCCCGGCGCAAAGCCGCCCGGCCAGCGCGTCGATCTCCCCGGCGGCGATGCCGCAGATGCCGGAAGCCCAGCGGGACGTCTTGGGCTGGCCGTCGGTGCGGCCGAGCAGATAGTTCTCGAACCGGTCGAAGCCCGTCGTGTAGCGCTCGAGGAACGCGCGGTCGTGGCGGCCTTCCGCCACCAGCGCATGGGCGAGCGCGAGCATCAGCGCCACGTCCGTGCCGGGCCGGATCGGATGCCATTCGGCGCCCAGCACCTCGGGCAGGTCGTCCCGCAGCGCGGAGACGAGATGGAATTCCGCGCCGCGCCGTGCCGCATCGGCCAGGCCGAGGCCGATCAGGTGGCGATCGACGCCCCCGCCGCAGACCGCCTGGTTCTTGATCGCCATGCCGCCGAAGCTGACGACGACGTCCGTGTGCCGCGCGACGTCGTCGATCCGGATCGAGTCGAGGTAGATTTCCTCATAGGGTCCGATCACGCGCGGAAGGATGACCGCGGCGGCGCCGGCGCTGTAGCTGTTGACCGAGCGGACATAGCCGCCCAGCGTGTTGAGGAAGCGGTGCACCTGGCTCTGGGCGTGATGGAAGCGGCCGGCGCTCGCCCAGCCATAGGAGCCGCCGAAGACGGATTGCGGGCCGGTCGTGGCGTAGACGCGGCCGATCTCGCGTGCCGCGATGTCCAGCACCTCCGCCCAGGGCAGGCGGACGAATTCCTCGCTGCCGCGCCTGTCGCTCGGCCCGGGCCCGTTTTCCAGCCAGCCGCGCCGCACCGCCGGGTGGCGGACGCGTGCCGCGTGGCGGGTCGCGGTCGACCAGTTCTGGATCAGCGGCGAAGGCTGGGGGTCGTCGCGCGCGGGCGTGATGACGAGCTCGTCGCCGCGCGCGGTTCCGTGGAACGCGCCCCAATGGGAGAGATGGTTGAAGCCCGGCGCGGTGCGCGACATTTTCCGTCCTATGACAAGGAGCCGAGGAAGCGCGCCGCCCGCTCGCCGGCCTCCGGGCCGAAGAAGACATCGGGCGTCGCATCGAGCTCGATGCGTCCCTTGTCCATAAACCAGATTCGCTCCGCAACGTTGCGCGCAAATCCCATTTCGTGGGTGGCGCACATCATCGTCATGCCGGAAGCTGCGAGCTCGCGCATGATTCCGAGGACCTCGCCGACCATTTCGGCATCGAGCGCCGATGTCGGTTCGTCGAACAGCATGACTTCCGGATCGAAGGCGATGGCGCGCACGATCGCGACGCGCTGCTGCTCACCGCCGGAAAGCTGGCCGGGCATGTTGGCGGCGCGATGCGAGAGGCCGAATCGCGCGAGCAGGTCCATCGCCTTCTCGCGCGCCTCGGCCGCCTTCATGCCGCGTATCTTCGTCAGGCCGATGGTGATGTTCTGCAGCGCCGAGAGATGCGGAAACAGGTTATATTGCTGGAAGACGAAGCCGATGCGCCGGCGCAGCCTGTTGATGTCGACCGTCCGGTCGGCAATGTCCTGTCCGTCGAACAGAATCCGTCCGGACGAGACGTCCTCGAGCCGGTTGATCGTGCGCAGCAGCGTCGACTTGCCGGAGCCGGACGGGCCGCAAAGCACGATGACCTCGCCGTGCCTCACCTCTCCCGATACGTCGGCCAGCGCCTGGAACGTGCCGAACGTCCTCGAGATGGATTCGATGCGGATCATCGCGCCGGGCTCGCCTGCCGCTTCGCGCTGATGGACCGGTCGAGCATGTCGGCGACCTGCGACAGCGAGAAGCATAGAACGAAATAGAACATCGCCAGCACGAGATAGACCTCGAGCGGCTTGACCATCAGCTGCGCGTTGATGAGGCTCGCAGAATAGGTGAGCTCGGCCAGCGCGATGACATAGGCCAGCGACGTCTCCTTCACCACCGAGGTGAACTGGTTGATGATGCCGGGAATGACGTTGAACAGCGCCTGCGGCAGGATGATCTTCGCCACGATCACCGGCTTGCGCAGGCCGAGCGACAGCGCAGCCTCCGTCTGCCCGTAGGGCAGCGCGTCGATGCCGGCGCGTATGACCTCCGACAGATAGGCCGTCTGGAAGATCACGATGGCGATGACGATGGTGACGAAGGGGCTCAGCGGAAAGCCCAGCGCGACCGGCAGGAAGAAATAGATCCACAGCAACAGCATCAGCAGCGGAATGCCGCGCATGACGGTGACGTAGGTCGCCGCCGCGACGCGCAGCCAGCGCGGCCCCATCGCGCGGGCGAGCGCCATGGCGATCGCGAAGGGGAAGGTGATGGCGAGGCTGGCAAGGGCGATGAGCAGGGTCATGGCCAGACCGCCGATCGGTCCGTTGGGGAAATAGCCCCACAGCAGGAAGGACCAGTTGTCGCGCAGCACCTCGATCATGCGCGCGACCTTGTCTTTCCCCGGCGCTCCACATGGTGGCCGAGCGCCATCAGCGGCAGGGTGCCGGCGAGATAGACGATGGTGATGACGGAAAAGGTCTCGAAGACGCGGAAGGTCTCGCTCTCGATCAGCCGCGCCTGATAGGTGAGCTCTGCCACGCCGATGACGGCGGCCAGGCTGGTGCCCTTGAAGATGATGAGCGTCTGGCTGATCAGCGCCGGCAGCGCGTTGCGAAAAGCCTGCGGCAGGATGATCCAGCGCATCGCCCCGACGAAGGTGAAGCCGATGGCCCGTGCGGCCTCGAACTGCACCCTTGGGATCGCGCGCAGGCCCGAGCGCATGTCCTCGGATATATAGGCGGCATTGTAGCAGGCGATCGCGACGATGGCGAAGAAGGCCTCCGCGTTCTGCTGGTTGATCCAGTCGTTCAGCCAATGGGGCAGGGCCTGCGGCACGCCGAAATACCAGATGAAAAGATGCACCAGCAGCGGGATATTGCGCTGATATTCCACATAGGCGGCAACCAGCCAGCCGAGCGGCCGGAAGGGGATGCCGCGCACCAGCGTCAGCACCATGCCCAGCAGCATCGAGAAAACCCATCCCGCCGCGAACAGCAGCAGGGTCATCTTCAGCCCCGATGCAAGCAGGGGGAAGTAGTCGGCGGAGAAGATGGGGGAGAAATCGAGCTTGGGCATCGCCGAATCGGCGGCGGGCGGCGCGTATCAGGCCGCCTGCCGCCCCTGCCTGGCTTATTCGTCGATCGGCGCGCCGACCTTGAAGTTCCGCTCGAACTTGTAGGTCGATCCCGATCCCAGCCACTTGTCGTAGAGCGCGGCCGCCTTGCCGGAGCTTTCCAGCTCCGCGAGCACCTTGTTCAGGTAGTCGCGGAACTCGGTGTCGCCCTTGCGCACGACGAAGCCGGCATTCTGCGTGGTGATCGGGTCGTCGAGGATCTCAGTCGGCCGGCCGCCCTCGCCGGCACGCAGCTGGAGCACGCGCAGCGACGAGAAGCGGCCGGCGATGCCCACGACCTTGCCCTGCTGCATGGCGACGAAGGCCGCCGGCTGCTCTTCATAGGCGACGATGCTCGCCTGCGGCAGCTTCTGCTTGATGAGCGCTTCGAGGAAGTTGCCCTTGTTGATGCCGAGGCGCTTGCCGTCGAGGTCGGCAAGGCGCTTGGCCTCCACCTCCTTGAGCACGAGGAAGCCGAACCCCTCGCGCAGGTAGGAATTGGAGAAGTCCACCTGCTCGGCGCGCTGCGGGCTGTAGGAAATGAGCGCCGCGAGCACGTCCACGCGGCCCTGCATGAGCTCGGGAATGCGCGCCTCGGAGGAGGTCACCTTGGCCTCGGCCTTGACGCCGAGGCTCTCGGCGACTGCGTTGCAGAGGTCGACCTCGTAGCCTTCGACCACCTTGGTCTGCTGGTTGATGAAGCCATAGGGCTGGCTGGTGCCCAGCACGCCGCAGACCAGCGTGCCGCGCGCCTTGATGTCGTCGAGCGTGCCCGCTGCGGCGAACACGGTTCCGGCAGCGAGCGCCGCGAATGTTGCGGTAAGGATCCTGACCTTCGGCATATCGCACTCCTTTTGCGAAACGGCCCTCACTAGGGGCCCTGGTTCATGCACTTTCAAAGCAGCATGTTCCCCCGCCCGCCGCGGCAGGGAGAAAACTATTTCATCGGTGAAAAGCCCGTCGGCTCGAGGAACGAGTTGACGATGCCGGCCACGAGCGGGCCGTTTTCCTCCGACTTGGCGCGCGGCACGAGCCAGTTCGGGTCGCGCATGAAGGTCGACCATTTCTGCTCGCGCTCGGCCATCGATTCCCAGGCGAGCATGTAATAGAGGCGCTGGTTGCTGTCGCCGACCGCGACGGTCCAGAAGCCGACTGGGCGGATGCCGTGCTCCTTCCAGAGCGGCAGGGTGACGGTCTCGAAGCGCTTCAGCAGGTCGGGCAGCCGGCCGGGCATGGCGGTGTAGTTGCGCAGTTCGTGGATCATGTGCTCGCTCTCCTTTCGCGGTGCGGTGCCGTCCGCGCGGCGTCGGCGGCACGGACGAGGCCGATGGTCTTGCGCGCCGCGATCGCCAGCATCTCGGCTGGCGCGATGTCCGCGTAGCGCGGATTGGGCGCTTCGAGGCTGACCGGCAGGTCGGCCGGCACCGCGGCGAGCAGCCCGGCCAGGTCGAGGCCGCCTTCGCCGGGAAAGAGCCGGCTGGCGCGCGCCTCCTCGGCATGGTTGACCGGCTCCGGCGGCAGGGCCGGCGCGTCGCAAAGATGGATGTAGCCCAGGGTCGCGGGGTCGAGCGCGGCGACCGCCGCGGCATCGCTGCCGCAGCGCGACAGATGCAGCGCGTCGATGAGGATGCGCGCGTTCGGCCTGCCTACGGCGCGCTGGACGCGCACGGCATCATCAAGCGCGGCCAGCGGCCTGAAGGGCATGAATTCGATGCCGACGACGAGGCCGAACCGCGCCGCCTCGTCGGCGAGCGTGGCGTAGTTTTCCACCAGACGCGGCTCGTTCTCGTCGATCCCGGCGCAGACGAGCATCTGCACGTGCATCGCCGCAGCGCTCTCCAGCCCCGGCCGCATCGCCGCGACGTCGAAATCCGGCCAAACCGAGAAGGTCTCGGCCTCGAACACGCCGATGCCGCTGTCATCCGCCAGCCGCGCGATTGCCTCGGCGCGCCTGAGATCGCCCGCGATGGGCCAGCGGTCCGGCGTGTGCTTCGGCGGATTGATGCGCAGGCCGACCGCGTCGAAGCCGGCCTTGGCGGCCGCGCGCACGAAATCTTCCGGCGACAGGTCCAGCGCCGTCAGGTGCGAGACGCTGACCAGCCGCCCGCTCATGAGCCCGCCCGCTCGATGTCGCCGTCGAATTCCAGCGAGCAGAGCTTGGCGCCCATGAACTTCGCCGAGACCGGGTCGCTCGCGGCGGCCTTCTGGCGCTCCATCGCCTGCTCGACGTGATCCTCGGCGCGGTCCTTCGGCCTGTAGCCGAGCGCATAAGCGCGGGAATTGTCGTACCAGCCGCGCTCATTGTTCGAGACGCCGTAGACGATGTCGTAATGGATGTCGGGGTGCTCGAGGCCGATGCACATCAGCTGCGCCAGATCCTCCGCGCTGATCCACAGCGCCAGCCGGCGCACGTCCTCGGGCAGGTCGGCGACGCGGCCGATGCGGATGCACAGCGCGCGCATGCCGTGCTTGTCGCAATAAAGCGCGGCAAGCGACTCGCCGAACGCCTTGGTGACGCCGTAGCGGCTCGACGGGCGCACCGGCACATCGGTGCCGAACCGACGGTCGCGCGTGTAGAAGCCGACCACCTGGTTCGACGAGGCGAAGACGACCCGCTTCACGCCGGCCCGGTGGGCGGCCTCGAAAAGGTTGTAGGTGCCGACGATATTGGCCTGGAGCATGCGCTCCCATTCATATTCGTAAGGCAGGCCGCCCAGATGGATGATGCCGTCGACGCTCCTCACGGCATCCGAAACCGCGTCGAAATCCGCGAGGTCGGCCTGCACGAAGGCCTCGTCCGGGGCCAGATCGTCGGGCTTGCGCACATCGGAAAGCACGAGGCTGTCGAACCGCCCGCGCAGGATTTTCCGCAGCCGCGTTCCGACGCCGCCAGCGGCGCCGGTCAAGAGAACACGTTTCAAGTCAGCCTCCACTGAGCGGGCGCCGCGCCTCCGCGCCAGCCCTCCAATTTGCTGACACACCGCTACGCCGCGTGCAACAAGGAAACATTTGTTTCAGAAATTTTCATATCTGCTTTTTGCGCAGCAGGGCTTTTGCGGAAAAATAGCCTATGAAACACGCCCGTTTGGCAAATATGATCCCAGGGCCCGATCAGCCTTGTTTCATTCAGACGAGTGTGATTGAGGTAGCGCTCACGCCAGTTCGGGAGGTCGGCACAATGGACGCATCAGGATCGGGCTATCAGGGCAATCGCGACTGGCCCTCCCGGCGCCTGGCTGCGCTGGACGAGGCGATCGCGGAAGTCTCCGGCTGGGAGACGTCGGTTCCGGTCGACCTGAAGGCGTTCAAGTTCAGGGAAAACGACGAGGAATACAGCGAGGGCGCTCATGCGGCGATCGTCGGTCCGCTTCCCGACCGGGGGCCGCCGACTGGCCTCGTCGTCCATCGCGGCGACATCGTCGGGTCATGGGGCACGCCCGAGCGCGCCGACATCGCCTTCAGCGTGACGAAATCGGCGGTGTCGACCATTGCCGGCCTTGCGCTGGCCGATGGGCGCATCCCGGCGCTCGACGCGCGCGTGAGCGACTGCATCGACGCGCCCGAATTTGCCGAAGGCCCCAATCGCGACATCACATGGCGCCACCTGCTGACGCTGACCAGCGAGTGGCGCGGCAGCCTGTGGAACATCCCCGACAGCATCGACTGGAACCGGGCCGTGCCGAAGCGGCCGGATTCGCCGCCCAAGGGCAGTCCGCGGGAGATGCACGCGCCGGGCACCTATTGGGAGTTCAACGATGTGCGCGTCAACCTGCTCGCCTATGCGCTGACGCGGCTGTTCCGCCGGCCGCTGGACGCGGTCTTGAAGGAGCGCGTCATGGACCCGATCGGCGCCGGCCCCGGCTGGCAGTGGAACGGCTATGAAGGCGCGCGGACCGTGTGCGACGGCCATGAAATCCCCGTCGTCGCCGGCGGCGCGCATTGGGGCGGCGGCCTGATCATGTCGGCCTACGACCTCGCCCGCCTCGGCCTCCTGCACGTCCGCCGCGGGCAGTGGAACGGCAAGGCCGTGCTGCCCGAAATGTGGTGCGACCTGATCGCCAGCCCAACGCCGCAAAACCCCGATTTCGGCCTGATGTGGTGGAACAACCACCGCGGTTCCATCTCCGCTCTTTCACGCCGCGCGCTCTGGGGGTCGGGCATCGCGATGTTCCTCGTCGTCGATCCGGAGAAGGATTTGGTCATCGTGCTGCGCTGGTACGACGTGCCTCGCCGCGACAGGCTGATCGGCAGGCTGGTCGCAGCCATCGGCGCGTGAGCATGCCCGCCACGATCAGGGGAGGAACGGCATCGTGACCGCGGCGCATGAAAGGGGTTTCTTCACCGAGGAGAACTCGGTCGAGGTCGTCACCAGCCGCAATGCGGCGGCGAAGGACGAGCGGCTGAAGTTCGCGATGGAGGTCATCACCCGCAAGCTGCACGAGGCGGTGAAGGAAATCGAGCCGACGCAGGAGGAATGGTTCGAGACCATCATGTTCCTGACGCGGACCGGCCATCTCTGCAACGAATGGCGGCAGGAATTCATCCTGCTGTCGGACGTTCTGGGCGTGTCGATGCTGGTCGACGCCATCGCCAACCGCAAGCCGTCAGGCGCGTCGGAATCGACCGTGCTCGGCCCCTTCCACGTCGCCGATGCGCCCGAACTGCCCATGGGCGCGAATATCTGCCTCGACCGCAAGGGCGAGGACATGGTGGTCTCGGGCCGCATCCTCGACATCGAGGGCAGGCCGGTCGCCGGCGCCGTGCTCGATGTGTGGCAGGCCAATGACGAAGGCTTCTACGACGTGCAGCAGAAGGGCATCCAGCCGGACTTCAACCTGCGCGGCGTCTTCCGCACCGGCCCGGACGGGTGCTACTGGTTCCGGGCGGTGAAGCCGAAATATTATCCGATCCCCGACGACGGCACCGTGGGCAAGCTGCTCGGCGCGCTGGGCCGCCACCCCTATCGCCCCGCCCACCTGCACTACATCATCAAGGCCGACGGCTTCGAGCCGCTGACGACCCACATCTTCGACCCCGAGGATCCCTACATCGAGTCCGATGCGGTCTTCGGCGTGAAGGCGAGCCTGCTCGCCGCCTTCACGAAGGTGGACGACCCCGTGCGGGCGAGGGAACTGGATTTCGCCGGGCCGTTCTGGGAGGTCGAGCACGACTTCGTCCTGGCGCGCAGGGCGTCGGGCTGATCGCCGCATCGCCGGGCGGTCACGCAGTCCTTGCGGCATCGCCGCCGGCAGGTTGCGCCTTGCGGTATCCGGCGGGGGTGACGCCCTTTTCAGCGCGCATGGTGCGCACCAGATGCGAGGCGTCGCAGAAGCCGCAGGCAAGGGCGATGGCGCTGATGGAATCGCGCGTCGAACGCAGCCTGTGCATGGCATTGTCCAGCCTGATCCCGAGATAGGTCTTCTGCGGCGACTGGTTGAGGTCGGCCTGAAAGCGCCGTTCGAGCGTCCTGCGCCCGACATGCAGCTCGGCGGCCAGCTCGTCCATCCGCTTCGGAATCCCGATATTCTGCTGCATGCGCAGCACGGCGCGCTTCACCAGCGGATCGCGGATATGCCGCGCGAATGTCTGCCCCGGCTGCGGCCGCTCGCCGCTCAGCGCGCTCTCGATCATCATGATGTTCAGGCTCTTGATCGCGGCGGCCTGCCCGATGTGGCGCTGCACGACGAACGCTGCCAGATGCGCCGCGCCGTGGCCGCCGGAGCAGGTCATCCGGTCGCGGTCGACGACGAATATCTGGTCCGAGATCGGCGTCTCGGTCTCGAAGCGGTCGATGAAATCCTGATGATGGAACCAGCTCACGCAGCACCGGTAGCCCTGCAGCAGCCCGGCCTCCTGCAGGATGAAGACGCCGGTGCACAGCGCGATGAGCGGCACGTTCCGGCCCGCCGCAGACCGCAGATAGCCGATCGCCTCGTCGCTGATCGCGCTTCGGTCGCCGATCAGCCCGCCGACGACCACCAGATAGTCGTAGGCTCCCGCATCGCGCAGCCACGTATCCGGCTGCACCCGCACGCCGCAGCTCGCGCGGATAGGCGAATGGTTGTGCGACAGGACCGACCATTCGCACAGGATCGGCCGCGACTTGTCGGCTTCGTCCGCGGCAAGGCGCAGCACGTCGACGAAGCTGGCGAAGGCCGACAGGGTGAAGCGGTCGGCCAGCAGAAAGCCGATGCGCAGGCGTTTTTGCGAAGGCGACGCGACGGCGCCCATGGCGGATTCCTTCAAGAGCGATGACGTGAATTTTCCAGGACTGCGCCCGCCGTGTCCACCCCCGTCGGGCGGCAGGAGTTGTCAAGCATCGAGTGGCGCAATCCTGCATCGGTTGTGACGCAATCTTTCCAGATGGCGATGGGCCTTCGCGTCTACTGTCGCCGGTCAGCTTCATCAGCCAGCCGGCGGTCCGTGACATGACGCGATTCAACGTCTTTTCCCTGCTCAGCAACGCCATGACGGGGAACAGGAACTGGACGGAACAGTGGCCCGAGAGCCAGCCCAAGGCCGAGTACGACGTGGTCGTCGTCGGTGCCGGCGGCCATGGCCTGGGCACGGCCTATTATCTCGCCAAGGAGCATGGCATCACCAATGTCGCCGTCATCGACAAGGGCTGGCTCGGCGGCGGCAATACCGGCCGCAACACCACCGTCATCCGCTCGAATTATCTCTATGACGAAAGCGCGCGGCTCTACGACCATTCGGTCGATCTCTGGGAGGGGCTGTCCCAGGAGCTGAACTACAACGTCATGTATTCGCGCCGCGGCGTGATGGTGCTCGCCCACACCGTTCACGAGATGCAGAGCGCCAGGCGCCACATCCACGCCAATCGGCTGAACGGCGTCGACAATCGCTGGCTGACGGCGCAGGAGGCCAAGGAATACTGCCCGCCGCTCGATATCTCGCCGCATGCGCGCTATCCCGTGATGGGCGCCGCCCTGCAGGTGCGCGCCGGCACGGCGCGCCACGATGCCGTTGCTTGGGGCTACGCCCGCGCCGCGGCGGCGCGGGGCGTGGACATCATCCAGAACTGCCCGGTCACTGCCATCCGCCGCCATCCCGACGGGTCCGTCGCCGGGGTTGAGACCGCCAGGGGCTTCATCGGGGCGAAGAAGGTCGCCGTGTCCGCCGCCGGCCATACCTCGGTCGTCATGGAGACGGCGGGGGTGCGGCTGCCGCTCGAAAGCTATCCGCTCCAGGCGCTCGTTTCGGAGCCCGTCAAGCCGGTCTTCCCCTGCGTGGTCATGTCGAACGCGGTCCATGCCTATATCAGCCAGTCCGACAAGGGCGAGCTGGTGATCGGGTCCGGCACCGACCAGTACACGTCCTATTCGCAGCGCGGCGGGTTGCCGCTGATCGAGCATGCCCTTGCCGCCGTCATCGAGCTCTTCCCGATGTTCAGCCGCATGCGCATGCTGCGCAAATGGGGCGGCATCGTCGACGTGACGCCGGACCGCTCGCCCATCGTCGGCACGACGCCCGTCGGCGGGCTCTACGTCAATTGCGGCTGGGGCACCGGCGGCTTCAAGGCCACGCCGGGCGCGGCGCACACCTTCGCCTGGACGATCGCCAAGGATGAACCGCACCCGATCAACGCGCCCTTCACGCTCGAACGCTTCCGCACCGGCCGGCTGATCGACGAGGCCGCCGCCGCCGCCGTGGCGCATTGAGGATCACGCCATGCTTCTCATCCATTGCCCCTATTGCAACGAGACGCTTCCCGAGGCCGAATTCACCTATGCCGGCGAGGCGCATATCGCGCGGGGCGCCGATCCGTCCGCCCTGACCGATGCGCAGTGGGAGGCCTATCTGTTCCACCGCTCGAACGTGAAGGGCCCGCATTACGAGCGCTGGCGGCACCTCCATGGCTGCGGCCGGTTCTTCAACGCCGTGCGCGACACCGTGAGCGACCGCTTCCTCACCACCTATCCGGCCGGCGCGCCGCGCCCCGACCTTGCCGCGCTTGCTGTGAAGGTGCCGGAATGAGCCGCTACCGCGTAGCCGGGCGCGGCCGGGTGGACACGGGGCGCGCCATTGCCTTCACCTTCGACGGCACGACCTATCGCGGCCTGGCGGGCGACACGGTGGCCTCGGCGCTGCTCGCCAACGGCGTCCACCTGATGGGCCGTTCGTTCAAGTACCATCGTCCGCGCGGCACGGTCGCGGCCGGCTCGGAGGAGCCGAACGCGCTGATCGGCACCCGTCGCGGCCCCGGGCGGTTCGAGCCGAACACCCGCGCCACGATGCAGGAAATATGGAACGGGCTCGAGGCGACCTCGCAAAACCGCTATCCGGGCCTGAAGTTCGACATCGGCGCGATCAACGACGCCGCCTACATGCTGTTCTCGGCCGGCTTCTACTACAAGACCTTCATGTGGCCGAAGAGCTTCTGGAAGAGGGTCTATGAGCCCTTCATCCGGGCTGCGGCCGGCCTCGGCGTGGCGCCGCGCGAGGAAGACGCCGACACCTACGCCTCGCGCTACATGCATTGCGACGTGCTGGTCGTCGGCGCCGGCCCCGCCGGGCTCGCAGCCGCGCGCGCGGCGGCGGCCGGCGGCCTGAAGGTCGTCGTCGTCGACGAGAATGCGGAAGCGGGCGGCACGCTCCTGTCCGAGCCGCAGGTCCATATTGACGGCCGCCCGGCATGGGACTGGCTGGCGGCCGAGCTCGCCGCGCTGAAGGGGATGGGCGTCGCCGTCATGACCCGCACCACGGCGATCGGCTACTACCACCAGAACATGATCGGCCTGTGCGAGCGGCTGACCGATCACCGCGAGACGATTCCCGCGGACATGCCGCGCGAGCGCCTGTTGCGGGTGCGGGCGCGTCGGGTGGTGCTGGCGCAGGGCGCGCTGGAGAAGCCGCTGGTCTTCAACGGCAACGACCGCCCCGGCATCATGCTGGCGGGCGCGGCGCAGACCTATCTGAACCGCTACGGCGTCAGGGTCGGCGACCGGCCGGTCGTGGTGACCAGCCACGACAGCGCCTGGCATGCAGCCTTCGACCTGCAGGAGGCCGGCGCGCGTGTCCAGGCGATCGTGGACACCCGCACGGAGGTGCATGAGGAACTGTTGGGCAAGGCGCGTGCGCTGGGCATCCCGGTCAGGCTGTCGCATACCGTAACCGCCACTTCCGGACGGCTGCGCGTCAGTACGATCCGGGTGAACCCGGTCGAAAGCGGCGTCGTCGGGGCGGGGCAGGCCGTCGCCTGCGACGCCGTGCTGATGTCGGGCGGCTGGACGCCGTCGCTGCATCTGTTCTCGCACACGCAGGGCAAGCTTGCCTGGGACGACGAGCGCACCACCTTCCTTCCCGCCGCCACGGCCGAGGATTGCGTAATCGCCGGCGCCGGGCGCGGCCTGTGGGGTGTCGCGGCGGCGCTCGAGGATGGAGCCCGGCGCGGCGCCGAGGTTGCCGCCGCGCTCGGCCGCGGCAGCACGCCGGCGGCCCTTTCGGTCGCGCATGACCGAGGCGGCAGCGGCGTGTCGCATATCGAACTGCCGACCGACCGCGATCCCGCAAGGGCCAAGGCCTTCGTCGACTACCAGAACGACGTCACCGCCAAGGACCTGCGGCTCGCCGTGCGCGAGGGCATGCGCTCGATCGAGCACGTCAAGCGCTACACGACCAACGGCATGGCCACCGACCAGGGCAAGATGTCGAACGTCAACGGCCTCAACATCGCCGCCGACGCGCTCGGCAGGCCGGCGCCGCAGGTCGGCCTGACCACCTTCCGTCCGCCCTATACGCCGACCACCTTCGGCGTATTCGCCGGCTATCATCGCGGCGGCCATTTCGAGGTCACGCGCAAGACGCAGATCGATGCGTGGGCCGAGGCCCGCGGCGCGGTCTTCGAGCCGGTCGGCCAGTGGCGCCGCGCCCGGTACTTCCCAAGGCCCGGCGAGGACATGGAGGCCGCCGTGTCGCGCGAATGCCGCGCGGTGCGCAACGGCGTCGGCATCTTCGACGCCTCGACCCTGGGCAAGATCGAGGTCGTCGGCCCCGATGCGGCCGAATTCATGAACCGCATCTACACCAATCCGTGGACCAGGCTTGCGCCGGGGCGCTGCCGCTACGGCCTGCTGCTGGGCGACGACGGCCATATCCGCGACGACGGCGTCATCGGCCGCATGACGCGGGACTGTTTCCACGTGACAACCACCACCGGCGGCGCGGCGCGGGTCCTCAACATGATGGAGGACTATCTCCAGACCGAATGGCCCGGGCTGAAGGCATGGCTGACCTCGACCACCGAGCAATGGTCAACCGTGGCGCTGAACGGCCCCGACGCGGCGAAGCTGCTCGCGCCCCTGGTCGAGGGGGTGGAACTGACCGAGGCGGCCTTTCCGCACATGTCCTGCGCGGAATGCACCGTCGCCGGCATCCCCGCGCGCCTGTTCCGCGTCAGCTTCACCGGCGAGCTCGGCTTCGAGGTCAACGTTCCCGCGCCGCTCGGCCCAAGGCTCTGGGAGATCCTGTGGGAGGCCGGCCAGCCACACGGCATCACGCCCTACGGCACCGAGGCCATGCATGTCCTGCGCGCCGAGAAGGGCTACATCATCGTCGGCCAGGATACGGACGGAACGGTCACGCCCTTTGATGCCGGCCTCGGCTGGGCCGTCGGCAAGGACAAGCCGGACTTCGTCGGCAAGCGCGGCCTCGCCCGCCCCGATCTGATGGCCGCCGGCCGCCGGCAGCTCGTCGGGCTGCTGACCGGGGACGGTTCGCGGCTGGAGGAGGGCGCGCAGATCGTCCTCGATCCGAAGCAGCCGCTCCCCATGCGCATGGTTGGGCACGTGACCTCGTCCTATCGCTCCGACGCGGCGGGCCGGCCCATCGCGCTGGCGCTGGTCGAGGGCGGGCACGGGCGGATGGGCGAGACCGTCTACCTGCCGATGCCCGATCGCACCATCGCCGCGACCATCACCGGGACCGTCTTCGTCGATCCCGAAAATGCCCGCCTGAAGATCTGATCCGGAGCCGACGATGCGCGCGCAGATTTCTTCCCTCACGCCCGGCATCCTTGTCGAAACGGATGCCGCAAGGGTCAGCGTTCCGGGAGGGCAGGGGCGGCTGTCGCTGCGCGCCCGCGGCGACCTTGCGCCGCTGAACGCGGCGCTCGGCCTCGCCCTGCCGGAGCGGATCGGCCTGCGGGCCGCATCCGGCGCGGTCGAGGCCATCCGGCTCGGCCCCGACGAATGGACGCTTGTCGCGCCGGCGGACGCGGTAGCCGGGCTGGTCGCCGCCTGCAATGCCGCCTATGCGGACCACCCGCACAGCCTCGTCGATATTTCGGCCCGCGAGGTGACCTTGCTCGTCGAGGGGCCGGAAGCGGCCCAATTGCTGACGCTCGGCTGTCCGCGCGACATAGGCTCGATACCGGTGGGCGAAGGCCGCAGGACGGTTTTCGACGGCGCGTCGGTGGTCCTGTGGCGCGACGGGGAGAACCGCTTCCGCATGGATGTGTGGAACAGCTTCGCGGCCCATGTCGCCCAGCTTCTCGACACCGGCTGCAGGGAACTGGCCGCCGAACGGGCCTGACCGCCGCCGATGGCGAAGCCATCGTGAACCTGTTATCCGATTGGCCCGCGCGCGATGAGGGCGCCGCGGACGGATCGGAACAGGACCTGAAATTCCAGCTGTGACCAAGAGCTCTCCAACCTCCGAGGACGTGGCGCGGCTGGCGCAGGTGTCGCAGTCGGCCGTCAGCCGCACCTTCACGCCGGGCGCGAGCGTGTCGCAGAAGACGCGCGAGCGGGTGCTCAAGGCGGCGCGCGCGCTGGGCTATCGTCCGAACGCGCTGGCGCGCGCGATGATCAGCGGCCGCTCCCGGCTCATCGCGCTGCTGGTGGCCTATCTGGACAACCAGTTCTACCCGATCGTGATCGAGCGACTCACCCGCTCGCTTCAGGAGCGGGACTATCAGGTGCTCCTGTTCATGACCGACCCCGGCCGGCAGGACGAGATCGTGCTGAAGATGCTCCAGTATCAGGTCGAGGGCATCGTCATGGCCTCGGCGACGCTGTCGTCCAGTCTGGCGGACGAGTGTGCGGGGCTCGGCGTCCCGGTCGTCCTGTTCAATCGTTCGGTGCCGTCCTCGCCGGCAAGCAGCGTCATCTCCGACAATGTCGAGGGCGGACGGCTCCTGGCGCAATTGCTCGCGGCCGCTGGGCATGAGCGCATCGCCTTCATCGCCGGGACGGAAGACACCTCGACGAGCATGGAGCGCGAGGCGGGCTTCGTCAGCGGGCTGGCGGAAAGCGGCCGCTCCGTCTGGCGGCGGGCCGTGGGCGACTATACGTTCGATACGGCCGCACGCGCGGTGCGCGAGATCTGCGCCGATGGAAAGCTGCCCGACGCGATCTTCGTCGCCAACGACCACATGGCCTTCTCCGTCATCGACGTCATCCGCGGCGAGCTCGGCCTGCGCGTGCCGGAGGATATTTCCGTCGTGGGCTATGACGACGTTCCGCAGGCGGGATGGGGCGGCTACGCCCTCACCACCGTCAGGCAGGCGGCGGGCCCGATGGTGGCGGAGACGATCGACATCCTCATGCACCAGATCGAGAAGCGCGAGGTGAGCAAGCGCGATGTGGTGGTGCCGGCCGAACTGATCGTGCGCAAGTCCGCGCGCCTGCCGGACAAGGCGGTGCTGGACGAAATCCTCGCCTCCGGCAAGCGCTGAACAAGGCGATGCAAAAGAGCCGTCCTTCTCCTGCCGCAGCTATTGCATACGTATTCAAAATCTGGCACTTCTCCATGCCGAGCAGGCGCGGAAATCCGCGCAGGATTTGCCGCAGCAAGGGAGAAAATGCCGTGATACGTCACCTGAAGACGGGCGTAAGCGTCGAGGCGCGCGCCGAGGACGATGCGCGCGTGCGCGCCGCCGTGGAATCGATCCTTGCCGACATCGAGACGCGCGGCGACGCGGCCGTGCGCGAGCTTTCGCAGAAGTTCGACAATTATTCGCCGGCCTCCTTCCGGCTGAGCGAGCAGGATGTCGAGGCCGCTCTCTCCGCCGTCGCCAGGCGCGACCTGGAGGATATCCGCTTCGCCCAGGCGCAGGTCCGGGGCTTCGCACGGGCGCAGAAGGAATCGATGCGCGACATCGAGGTGGAGACGCTGCCGGGCGTTATCCTCGGCCACAGGAACATCCCGGTGAATTCCGTCGGCTGCTACGTGCCGGGCGGCAAATATCCGATGGTGGCCTCCGCCCATATGAGCGTGGTGACCGCCAAGGTGGCGGGCGTGAAGCGCATCGTCGCCTCGGCTCCGCCGCAGGGCGGCGCGCCGCATCCCGCCATCGTCGCGGCCATGCATATGGGCGGCGCCGACGAGATCTATTGCCTTGGCGGCATCCAGGCGGTGGGCGCCATGGCGCTCGGGACCGCGACCATCGCCCCGGTCGACATGCTGGTGGGCCCCGGCAACGCCTATGTGGCGGAAGCCAAGCGCCAGCTCTTCGGGCGCGTCGGCATCGACCTCTTCGCCGGCCCGACCGAGACGATGGTCATCGCCGACGAGACGGTGGACGCCGAACTGTGCGCGACGGATCTGCTCGGCCAGGCCGAGCACGGCATCAATTCGCCGGCCGTGCTGCTCACCAATTCCGAGAAGCTGGCGCTGGCGACGATGCAGGAGATCGAGCGGCTGCTGGCCATCCTGCCCACCGGCGCGACGGCGCGCCGCTCATGGGAGGACTATGGCGAGGTCATCGTCTGCGACACCTATGAGGAAATGCTCCAGCAGGCCGACTTCATCGCCTCCGAACACGTGCAGGTGATGACCGACCGCGACGACTGGTTTTTGGAGAACATGACGAGCTACGGCGCGCTGTTCCTCGGGCCGCGCACCAACGTCGCCTATGGCGACAAGGTGATCGGCACCAATCACACGCTGCCGACGAAGAAGGCCGGCCGCTACACCGGCGGCCTGTGGGTCGGCAAGTTCCTCAAGACGCACAGCTACCAGAAGGTGCTGACCGACCAGGCCTCTGCCATGATCGGCGAATATTGCTCGCGCCTGTGCATGCTCGAAGGCTTCGTCGGCCATGCCGAGCAGGCCAATGTGCGGGTTCGCCGCTATGGCGGGCGCAACGTGCCTTACGCGCAGGCCGCCGAGTGACGGGCCTCCCGCGCACGCCCTCCTTCAGGCTCGACGGGCGCCGGGCGCTGGTGACGGGCGCCTCGCGCGGCATCGGGCTGGGCTGCGCCGTGGCGCTGGCCGAGGCGGGCGCCCATGTCGTCTGCGCCGCGCGCGGACAGGAAGCCCTCGACGAGGCCGCCGCCGCCATGACCGCCGCCGGCCTTTCGGCCGAGAGCCTCGCGCTCGATGTAAGCCGGCCGCAGAACGCGGCTGCCGCCATCGCGGCGAACGGCCCGTTCGATATCCTCGTCGGCAATGCCGGCCTTGCCCGCCATGCGCCGATGGTCGAGACCGCGGTGGCCGATTTCGATGCCGTCATGGACGTCAATCTGCGCGGCGTCTATTTCACCGCGCAGGCCGTGGCGAAGGGCATGATCGCGGCGGGGAAAGGCGGCTCGATCATCACCATATCCTCGCAGATGGGGCATGTCGGCGGCGCCGACCGGACCGTCTATGCCGCCTCCAAACATGCGATCGAGGGCATGACCAAATCGGCGGCGATCGAGCTCGGCCCGCACGGCATCCGCGTCAACACCATTTGCCCGACCTTCGTGCGCACCCCGCTGAGCGAACAGACATTCGCCCGGCCCGACCGCGCCGCCTGGGTCGCTTCCAAGATCAAGCTCGGCCGGATCGCCGAGATCGAGGACATCATGGGAGCGGTCGTCTTCCTCGCCGGCGATGCGGCCGCGATGATCACCGGCGCGGCGCTCCTGATCGACGGCGGATGGACCGCCGGATGAGACGTGATCGCGCCCGCCGATAAAGCCGGGCGCGATCAGGAGACAGACATGCGCCCGGTCAGTGGATCTCGCCGGCACGGGCGAAGATGCTCCGCAATCCGGCAGGCGAGAAGTCCGGGCCCTTGACGAAGTCGAGGATCACCTTCTCGCGCTGCGCGACGCGGTCGAGCGCCGCCGGCAGCGCCCTGACGCACTCCGCCGGAATGACGACCGCACCGTGCACGTCGGCATGGACGACATCGTCGTGATACACATGCATGCCCAGCACATCGACGGGCCCGCCGAAATCGACGACATGGACATAGGCGTGGCTGGGCCCCACGCTGCCGCCGATGACCTGGAAGTCCGGATCGCACATCGCAAGATCGCGGAACGAGCCGTTGGTGACGCAGCCGAGCGCGCCGAGCGCGCGGTGGACGGTGGTGTTCACCTCGCCCCAGAATGCGCCGAAGCCGGGCTGGGCGTCGGTATCCTGCATGACGACGATCGTCGGCAGGTCGGCCTTCGCGACATATTCATACCAGTCAGCCCTGTCGGCCACCTTGCCGCGCGGCGCCTCGCGGGAGCGTATCGTGCCGACGCGCGCCAGGCCGACCATGGGCGGCTTCTGCGGGTAGAGGGGAACGACCTGTCGCATCGTGAAGCCGATGATGCGGCGGTCGGGCGCGATGAGTTCGAGCCCGTTGCATATGGTGGCGGTGTCCCACTGCTCCAGCAGCTTGAGGTCCGCGAGGTCGAATGGTCTTTGCGTCATGATCGATCTGCCTTTGCGGTGTCGATATAGCTTGCTTCGGTACGCGTCTCGCCCTCAGGCGCCCGCGCGCGATTCCAGATGCGCGTGAATCTGCTTCCAGATGGACACCTCGTCGGTGACGATCCATTCGTAGCGGATGCGGCCGTCCACGATCTCCGCATGCGACAGGCCCATGACGTAGACCGGTGCGCCGGAAGGCTCGCCGAAATGGCCGAAGCCGGAATGGGTCCCCGCGAGCGACCAGCGCGTAGCAACGCGGATCGCCTGTCCCGGCTCGCGGTTGACGATCGAGCTGTCGAAGCTGAAATGTGCATCGGGGAAGGATGAAAGGTAACCGATGACGAAGCGGTCGATGTCGGCATGGCCGTACAGGGTGTCGCCGCCCGGAACCGCCACGGCCGCGCCGTGGAAGTAGAGGTCGCGGATCGCCGCCGTTTCCTTCACGCCCCAGATCTGCGTCCATCCTTGCCGGTAGGCCTCGAGGGCGGGATCCTCGTTGTGAGGCGCGACATAGGTGCCGGGCAGGTCGCGCTGCGGCGTGTAGAAGGTGATCTCGCCCTTGGTGCGCAGGTCGCGGTCGCAGATGTCGCGCGCCATCTGCCGCGGCTCGACACCCATGCAGCGGGCGAAGGCGGCCTGGTCGCGCACCAGCCATTCCTCCTTGACCTGCTGGTCGCGGAAGACGCAGTCGGCGATGATGCGCGACTTCACCACGCGGCCGGTCGCCTTGCCGTAGATGCCGTCGCCGTCATGGCGCATCACCGAGGTCAGGCGGTGCGAGGAGAGGAACGAGCCGTCGCCGTGGTCGACCCAGATCACGTCCTCGCCGACGAGCTGGCGGTTGGGGAACTGGTGGAGCGTGGCGAGCGTCTGGGCGGTGACGTCCCTGTTGTCCGCCGCGAGCCCCGTCGCGGCGCGGACCAGGCAGTTCTCGGCATAGTATTTGTCGAGCTTGCCGCCGATGCCGCGGTCCTCCCAGATCTCCCTGGTGATGCCGTAGACGAAATCGGGCACGCTGCCGTAGTCGCCGATCGAAGGGTTCATTGTCATTCCTCCCGATGGATTGATGTGTCCGCTGCCACGCGCAGCGCCGGCCGCCTGTCCGGCGGCGGATGTGAAGCGCCGGGTTACCGCGCCGAGCCCCGGATCATGAGTTCGGCCGCCAGCAGGCGCCGTTCGCCTGCCGGGGTGATGCCTTCGATCTGCTCTGAAAGGAGACGCACCGCCGTATGCGCCATCCGGCGGATCGGCTGGCGGAGCGTGGTGAGGTCGTAGCTCGGCCAGGCGGCCTGCGGCACGTCGTCGAAACCCGTCACCGCCACGTCCTGCGGCACCGACAGGCCGTATTCGTAGCGGCATTCGTCCATGGCGCCGAGCGCCATCGTGTCGTTGGCGCACAGGATGGTGCGCGGCCGCTCGGGCAGCGACATCAATTGGCGCGCCGCCGCGCGGCCGCCCTCGAAGGAATAGTCGCTGTAGACGACATGGTCGACCGTGCGCCCCAGCTCGGCCAGCGCCGCGCGCGCGCCGGCCAGGCGGTCGCGGCTGACCGGCGCGTTCTCCGGGCCGGCCAGAAAGGCGATCGGCCCCGCATTGCGCGGCACGACATGGTTGATCAGCAGCGACATGCCGGTGCCGTGGTCGCAGCCCACGGCCGAGGCGCGCGGACTGCTCGGCGTGCGGTTGAAGAGCACCACGGGAACGCCCTGGCGCTCGCATGTGATGAGGAATTCCTCGTCGAGGACCGCGCTCGAGACGATGCCGTCGACATGATAGGCGAGGATGTCGTTCGCCACGGTGCCGATGTCCTCGTCGTTGGGCCGGGCGAAGACGAGCATGCGGTTGCCGGTCTCCTGGATCTCCTTGCCGAGATAGAAGAGGATTTCCGGGTAGGCCCGGCTGCTCAGGTCGGTGACGATCACCGCCATCATGCGCGAGCGCTGCGAGATCAGGGAGCGGGCGATCTGGCTCGGCGCATAGCCGAGCTTGCGCGCGGCATCCTCCACCTTGCGTCGCGTCTTCGTGGAGGCCGACCCGCCGTCCCGGAACACGCGCGAGACCGCCGACTGCGAGACCCCCGCCAGGCGCGCGACATCGTAGGATGTGGCCCGCCGCCCGTCCTTCAGCAGTGCATCGTCATCGGCTGCGGCGGAAGAGATTGGATTAATCTCTGACTTCGATGTCATTTCAGGCTCGTGGCTTATTTTCGTTCGTTATGCGTGAGATTTGGTGCAATTACAAGCCAAAACCTTCCCTTTAGGCTCATATTTCGGGAATCAGCTTGACATAAATCAAGCGCTCTGCAAATAAGAAAATGACTTCGAAGTCATTCGATGGTCGGGTGAATTCGGAGCAAAGGGAGGAGCCTCAATGCCACTTTCACGCCGCCAACTTCTCGCGAGCGCAGCCGCTATCGCGGGCACAGGATTGATGGGCAGCTTGCCGGCGCGCGCAGCCATCACGCCCGGCAAGCCGTTCGACGGGCAGGAGATCAACGTGCTCGCCGTGCAGTCGACCCAGTTCGCCGCGCATGAGAAGAAGGTCGCCGCCTTCACCGAGCTGACCGGGATCAAGGTCAACTACGTCTATGTGCCTTTCGTCTCGCTGCGCGAGCGGCTGACCTCGGAGATGGTGGGCGGTTCGGACGACTTCGACATCGTCACCGCCATGGATGTGTGGATTCCGGGGCTTGTCGACCGCTATCTCTCGCCGGTCGACAAGGACCTCGGCGCGCGCGGCATCGACCTTGCGCGCTATCCCGAGCCCTTCGTCGCCCCGGGCAGGTTCACAGGCGGCGTCTACGGCCTGCCGGTGCGCTGCCACATCCAGCTTCTCTGGTACCGCAAGGACCTCTTCGACAAGGCCGGGCTGCAGCCGCCCAAGACCTGGGGCGAGCTGGTCGAGGCCGGGAAGAAGATCCAGGAGCAGAATCCCGGTACCGCCGGCGTGACCATTCCCTACGGGCCGCGCGACGGGCAGAACCTGATGGTCTGGTACAACTTCCTGTGGGGCGCGGGCGGCGACCTCTTCGATGCCGACATGAAGCCGATCTTCAACTCGCCGGAGGGAATCACGGCGACGCGCGACTTCACCGACATCATCCTCAAGCACAAGATCACGCCCGCCGGCGCCGCCTCGTTCAACGAGGCCGATTCGAGCACCTTCTTCTTCCAGGGCAAGGCCGCGATGGTGCCGGTCTGGTGGCACGTCTACAACCGCCTCAGCCTGCCGGACGCGACGATCAAGGCAGATCAGGTCGGCTTCGTGACGCTGCCGTCCTATCCCGGCAAGGGCTCGACGACCTACACCAATTGCTGGATCTATGGCGTCAACGGGCAGACGAAGAAGCGGGACGCCGCGATGGAGTTCCTCGACTACATCACCTCGCCCGAGGTCGAGAAGTCGATCCTGGTCGATCCCAACGAGCACGATGTCGTCTGCGTCCATTGGCAGAACCTGCGAGACGCCGACATCAACGCCCGTTTCAACGGCATGCATGCCATGGCGGCGAAGGCGCTCGAGACGACCGACAAGTCGATCCCGAACATTCCGGAGTTCCTGCCGATCGTCGATGCGCTCGCGGTGCAGATGTCCAACATCGTCACCGGCGGCGCAACGGTGGAGGCGGCGCTGGAAGCGGCGCATCGCCAGGCCGAACGCATCATGCGCCGCGGCGGATAAGCGTCTCCGGCCGGCGGCGGCCTGCACATCCGGCTGCCGCCCGAAGCGAAATTGGGACGCCATCGTCGCGCAGGCGCCGGCGTTCCCATACCAACGTTCAATCGGGAGGAGACGGGCATGAAGGATCATAAGCTCGCCGCCATACTCCTGGCGCCGGCCATCCTGCTGGTTGCCTTCACGACCGTCTATCCGATGGTCAGCTCGTTCTGGACGAGCTTTCATTCGCTGAACCTGGCGCGCAGCCTCGATCTCGGCCCCTTCGTGGGTCTGGAGAACTATGAGGAGGCGTTCGTCTACGACCCGGATTTCTGGACCGTCATGCGGGTCACGGCGACCTTCGTGATCGTCGATGTCGGGCTGACGATCCTGGTCGCCCTGGGGCTGGCGATCCTGCTGCTGCGGGCCGGCTTCGGCAAGGGCATCGTGCGTACGCTTCTCATCCTGCCCTTCGCGATGAGCCCGGCGCTGATCGGCATATCCTGGCGCTTCATGCTCAATCCCGACTTCGGCGCCTTCTCGCGCACCATCGCGGCGGTGTTGCCGTTCATGCGCGATGTCGACTATCTCGCCAGCCCGGCCTTCTCGATGGCGGCCCTCATCTCCGCCGATGTCTGGCACTGGGCGCCCTATTTCACCTTCATGCTGATGGGCGGTCTCGCCTCGATCCCGCCGGAGACGCAGGAAGCGGCGCGGATCGACGGGGCGAACAACTGGCGCGTCTTCCGCGACGTGACGCTGCCGCAGCTCGCGCCGGTGCTGATCGTCGCGGTCATCCTGAAGTCGGTCTTCGCCCTCAAGGTGTTCGACACCATCGTCACAATGACGTCGGGCGGCCCGGGCCGCGAGACCACGACGCTGGCCTTCTTCGCCTATCACATCGGCTTCCGCGACTATGATTTCGGCTATGCGGCGGCCGTCGCCTACATCCTGACGGCGATCCTGTTCCTGCTGTCCCTGTCCTACATGCGTTTCGCATTCAGGAGGGCGGCATGACCACGGTTCCGCACACGCTCGCCGTGGCTGCCGCCAGCGGCGCGACCGAGGCCGCCGCGCGCCGGCTCTCCAAGCAGCGCAAGCGCAAGGCGCTCCAGTGGCTGGAAGGCGCGGTGCTCATCGCCGTCGCGATCATCATCATGTTCCCGATCGCCTGGATGGTGATGACCGCGTTCAAGCATCCGGCCTATGTCTACAGCTACACGATCTGGTTCCCGCCGACGCTCGACAATTTCCGCGAAGTGTTCAGCGAGCGGTGGCAGATCATGGACAAGGTCATCAACAGCACCGTCATCGCCGTCTCCACGGTGGTCATCGCCATCCCGATCGCGGTCTGCTCGGCCTACGGCTTCTCGCGGCTGAACTTTCCCCTCAAGCGCACGATGTTCCAGTGGATCCTGCTGACGCAGTTCATCCCGGCGGTGACGATCGTGCTGCCGTTCTATCTGATGTTCCGCAGCCTGGGACTGCTCGACACCTATGTCGCGCTCATCGTGGTGGATCTCGCCATCGCGCTGCCCTACGCGATCTGGACCATCAAGGGCTTCATCGACGCGATCCCGATGGAAACCGAGGAGGCGGCGATCGTCGACGGGGCGAGCCGGCTGCGCGTGATCTGGGACATCGTCGTGCCGATGGCGCGGCCCGGCATCCTCACCGCCGCGGTGTTCTGCTTCATCATCACCTGGAACGAGTTCCTGTTCGGCTATCTGCTGTCGCGGCAGAACGTGGTGCCGCTGCCGGTCGGCATCATCAGCTTCGTTCTCGAACGCGGACCCGTGTGGGAGCTCATCGCCGCCACCGGAATCATCATCACCATTCCGATGTTCTTCTTCGCGCTGATCATCCAGCGCCACTTCACGAAGGGCATGAACCTCGGCGCAGTACGCTGACCCAGCCGCAAAGCAAGGAAAGACCATGGCAGGAGTAACTTTCAGAGGAGTCACGAAGCGCTGGGGCGCTTTCGTCGGCGTGCGCGCGCTCGATCTCGAGGTGGAGGACGAGGAGTTCCTCGTTCTGCTCGGACCCTCGGGCTGCGGCAAGACCACCACCATGCGCATGGTCGCGGGTCTGGAGGAGCCGTCCGAGGGGGAGATCTGGATCGGCGACGATGTCGTCAACGACATGGCCCCGCGCGAGCGCGACGTGGCGATGGTGTTCCAGAATTACGGCCTCTATCCGCACATGACGGTGCGGGACAATATCGGCTATCCCCTCAAGGTCCGCGGGATCGCGAAGGCGGAAGCCGCCCGCATGGTGGACAACGCCGCCGCCAAGGTCGAGCTCGGCCCCTATCTCGCCCGCAAGCCCGGCCAGCTCTCGGGCGGCCAGCGGCAGCGCGTGGCGCTCGCCCGCTCGCTGGTGCGCACGCCGCGCGTCTTTCTGATGGACGAGCCGCTGTCGAACCTCGACGCCAAGCTCCGCGTCACCATGCGCGCGGAGCTCAAGCATCTGCATCACGAGTTGCGCATCACCACCATCTACGTCACCCACGACCAGATGGAGGCGATGACGCTCGCCTCACGCATCGCGGTGATGAACAAGGGCGTCATCATGCAGCTCGCGGCGCCGGAGGTCATCTACAACGATCCCGCCAACCTGTTCGTGGCGGGCTTCATCGGCTCGCCGAGCATGAACCTGCTCGACGGCGCGCTGGTGGATGGCGCGTTCCGCTGCGGCGCGCTGACGGTTCCCGATCTCGGCGGCGGCTCCCGCGAGGGCGTGGTGCTCGGCATCAGGCCCGAGGACGTCGCCGTCGTGCCCACAGGCACCGGCCTCGTCGACGCCCCGGTCTACGCCTTCGAACTGACCGGGGAATCGGTGCTCGTGACGGTCACAGTCGACGGCAAGCACGTCTCCGCCCGCGGCGACCGCCATTTCCGCTGCGACATCGGCGACACTGTCGGCATCAGCTTCCAGCGCGAGCGGACATACCTTTTCGATGCGGCATCGGAAGACCGCATCAGGCTCTGAGAAAGAAGGACTGCATCATGAACGAGGTAAAGATCTCCAAGCAGGAAGCCGAGACGCGGCTGATAAAGCGGTCGGACTATGTGTCGTGCTCCGTCGCCTTCATCGACTGCAAGACGCCGGGCTCTCACCTGAAGGAAAACTATTCGCTGATCGGCCCCGGCGTGACCAGCAGCGCGGATCAGGTCATCAACCTGCGCGAGCCGCATGGCTTCAATATCGGCGCCGCCGCCATGCCGAACGGCATCACCAACAACCTGCACATCCATTTCACCGCCGAGGTCTTCCTCTGCTTCAAGGGCGAATGGAAATTCCGCTGGGGCCCCAATGGCGATGACGGCGAGATCGTCGGCAAGGCCGGCGACATCGTCTCGGTGCCGACCTGGATATTCCGCGGCTTCACCAATGTCGGCCCCGACGACGGCTGGCTGTTCACAGCGCTGGGCGGCGACGATACGGGCGGGATCATCTGGCATCCCTCGATCATCAACGGCGCGGCGCAGTACGGTCTCTACCTGTCGAAGGACAACATGCTGATCGACACGGAGAAGGGCGCGTCCAAGCCCAGCGAGGACGATCTGATCACGCCGATGCCTGCCGAGGAGATCGCCATGCTGCGCCGCTACTCGGTGGAGGAGATGCGCCAGCGCGTCGTTACCGCCGAGGAGCGCCAGTGGTCCGGCGACGCGCTGCTGGATAGCTGCCTCGAAGGGCACCGCAGCCAGATGGCGCCGGTGATCGGCTACGGCATCAGCCAGGACCGCAACCACGCGCCGAAGGTGACCAATCCGCATGGCTTCTCGATCGAGTGGCTGAAGCTGCCGGCGGGCCAGTCGGTGTCGAGCTTCCGCATCAAGGAAAAGCAGGTGCTGATCAGCTATGCCGGAAGCATCACCGTGACGATGAACCGCCCCGGCGAGGAGGTCGCGATCGATCTCGACGCCTGGGATACGGCCTCGGTGCCGGCCGATGCCTGGCGCTCGATCCGCAACAATTCCGACGTGGACGCCGAGATCGTCGTCATCACCGCGGGCGACGGGCGCAAGATCCCCGAATGGGCGCCCGAGACCATGCAGCGCGTGCTCGAAGCGGGGCGGGGGGTCGACAAGAGCGGCCTCATCGCGCCGGCGCACCTCGTTCCGGCCTATGCCCTCGGAAAGAACTGATGCGCGCCAACCGCCTCCGCGAGCTGGCCGCGCGCGGCCAGCTGATCGTCAATGCCTGGCTCGCCATCCCCTCGACCTATTCGGCCGAGGTGATGGGGCACCAGGGCTATGACAGTGTCACCGTCGACCTCCAGCACGGCATGATCGGCTTCGACGCCGCCGTGCCGATGCTGCAGGCGCTGTCATCGACGCCGGCCGTGCCGCTCGTGCGCGTTTCGAAGAACGACTATGCGCTCGTGATGCAGCTGCTCGATGCGGGGGCCTACGGGATCATCTGCCCGATGATCTCGACGCCGCGTGAGGCGGAGCTCTTCGCCTCCTTCTGCCGCTATCCGCCCATGGGCCAGCGCTCCTACGGACCCTCGCGCGGGCTGCTCTACGGCGGCGGCGACTATTTCGAGCATGCGAACGGCGAGATACTCGCGCTGGCGATGCTCGAAACGCGCGAGGCGGTGGCCAATGCGGATGCGATCCTGGCCACGCCCGGCCTCGACGGCATCTATGTCGGCCCGAACGATCTGTGCCTCGCCTACGGTTCCGCGCCGAGGGCCGAGAGCGACGACGCCGAGGTCTCCGGCGTCATCGCCGATCTGGCGCGGCGGACGCGGGCGGCGGGCCGCATCGCCGGCATCTTCTGCTCGTCGGGCACGGGCGCGCGGCGGCGCATCGGCGAGGGCTACAACATGGTGACGCCCGGCAACGATGTCGGCCTGCTGGTCCGCGCCTCGAAGGACGCGATTGGCGAAGCCCTTGGCGGGGCAGACTCGCGCCCGGCGCGCGCCTCCTACTGACGCCGCAGCCAAAAAACCGAGGAGAAGACTTCCCCATGCAGTCATCGAGCGAGCGTATCCTTACGACCCATGTCGGCAGCCTGCCGCGTCCCCAGCGGGTGGTCGACCAGCTCTTCGCCCAGGATGCCGGGGAGGATTTCTCCCAGCAGGAATTCGATGCCGTGATGGCCGAGGCCGTCGCGGAAGTTGTGGCGCGACAGGTCGAAATGGGCATCGACGTCGTCAGCGACGGCGAGATGAGCAAGATCTCCTATGCGACCTATATCCGCCACCGGCTGACCGGCTTCGAGATCGGCGAGATGCCGCGCGCCGTCCCGAAGGATCTCGACGATTTCCCCGACTACAAGGACCGGCTGGCCCGGCTGGGGGCGACGCCGAAATACCATCGCCCGATCTGCTGCGGCGACATCGCGGTCAAGGACCTCTCCTCGCTCGAGAAGGACATCGCCAACCTCAAGGCCGCAGCCGCGAGGGCCGGCGATCCGCAGCCCTTCATGAACGCCGCCTCGCCGGGCGTCGTCGCCGTCTTCCAGCCCAACAATCATTATCCGTCGCAGGAGGCCTATATCGGCGCGCTCGCGGACGCGATGAAGGCCGAATATGACATGATCGTCGGCGCCGGGCTGATCCTCCAGATCGATTCCCCGGATCTGGCCATGGGCCGTCATATTCGTTTTCGCGACGTCGACGATGCGGAGTTCCTGCGCAACGCCGCCCTGCAGATCGAAGCGCTGAACCACGCGCTGCGCGACGTTCCGGCCGACCGGGTGCGCATGCATATCTGCTGGGGCAATTACGAAGGCCCCCATACGCACGACATCCCGCTCGAAAAGATCATCGGCCTTCTGCTCGAGGCCAAGCCGCAGGCCTACCTGATGGAGGCCTCCAATCCGCGCCATGCGCATGAATGGGCGGTGTGGGCTGAGACGCGGATTCCCGACGACAAGGTGCTGATCCCGGGCGTCATCGACAGCGTCACCAATTTCGTCGAGCACCCCGAACTGGTCGCCGAGCGCATCTGCCGCTACGCCGGCATCGTCGGGCGCGAGCGGGTGATCGCCGGCACGGATTGCGGCTTCGGCACCTTCGCCGGCTTCGGCGCCATCCACCCACCGATCGCCTACGCCAAGCTCGGCTCGCTGGTCGAGGGCGCGCGGATCGCCTCGCGGCGGCTCTGGCGGCGGGCGGCATGACCTTGCCCGCAAAGCTGCCGCTCGTGCTGCTGCATGGGACGATGTGCGACGCGCGCGTCTTTGCCCCCTTGCTGGCGCGGCTCCCGCCGCGCGAGGTGCTCGTGCCGCCGCTCGTGGGGCACGAGACCGCCGGCGCCATGGCGCGCGCCTTGCTGCGTGATCTGCCGGAACGCTTCGCGCTCGGAGGGTTCTCGCTCGGCGGCATCGTCGCCCTGGAGATGATCGCGCTGGCGCCGGAGCGCATTGCCGGCCTGGCGCTGATCGACACCACGGCGAGGCCCGACCCGGAAGCCAACCGGGCCGTGCGCCGCAATGCGGTGGCGCGCGCCGCGCAGATCGGCACCGGGCGCTATGCCAGCCAGAAGCTGTGGTCGCTCTACGTCTCCGGCGACGCCGCCGACGATGCGGCCCATCGCGCGCTGGTCTCGGCGATGGCCGCCGATGCCGGCGTGGAGGCGTTCCGCCAGCAGAGCGAGATCGCCATCAACCGGGCCGACAGCCGGCCGCGGCTGTCGCGCATCGGCGTGCCGACGCTGGTCCTTTGCGGCGAGGACGACCGGCTCTGCACCGCCGAAATGCACCGCGAGACAGCGGCCGCCATCCCCGGAGCCCGTCTCGCGATCCTGCCGCGCGCCGGCCATTTCGCCCTGATCGAGCAGCCCGACGCCGTCGCGGCCGAAGTGACGCGCTGGCTTGCGGCGGTCGACAGCCTGAACCTGGAGGAGCATCCCTATGAACGCCGCGCTTGAGAGCCTCGATCCCGCCTGTTACGCGCCCTATCGCGATCCCCGCGACTACATACTGAGCTGGACGGACGAGATATGGGTGCGGCAGACGCCGGGCCTGATCCGCGATCATTACGGCGCTGCGGTGAAGGTGCACACCGCCTATGCCGAGACCTACGACCTCGAACTCGTCATCCAGAACTCGCTGCAGAAGATGGCCGCCTTTCCGAATGGCGGCGGCGGCATGGCCGAGGACGTGATCTGGGAGCCGCGCGGGGCGAACGGCTTCATCAGCTCGCACCGCGTCCTCAAATGCGGCACCCATCTGGGCCCCTGGACCTACGGTCCGCCGACCGGCCGCGACTTCATCTCGCGCACCGTGGCGCATTGCCTGGTCAAGGACGGCCGGGTCGTCGAGGAATGGCTGGCGCGAGACGAATATGCGGTGCTCACCTGCCTGGGCATCGATCCGTGGACCATCGCGGCCGAACTTGCCAAACGCAGCCCGGTGACGGGGGCGGCGATCGCCGCGTCGGCGGATGAGACGCAGGCCTTCGGCGGCCGCATCGCCGATCCGTCCAGGCTCGGCGTTTCCGGAGCGCGGCCGGCGACCCATATGGAAGACTGCGCGCTGGTGCAGGGCTTCTTCGACGAGGTCTGGAACCGCCGGCTCTTCCACCGCGCCGCCGCCTATGTGAGCGAGCGGGTCGTGCTGCACACGGTGCGCATGAAGCGGGCGCAGGGCCGGCAGGGCTACGAATCCGAGCTGATCGACCTTCTGGCGCGCTTTCCCGATTGCGAGCTGGAGATCAGGGACATCGCGGTGTGCGAGGGCGACGAACTCGGCAGGCGCGTCGCCGTCATCTGGCTGCTGCGCGGCCATTATTGCGGCATTCCCTTCTACGGCCCGGTCAACAACGCGCCGGTGACGATCCTGGGCGCTTCGCATTTCGAGGTGCAGGACGGCAAGCTGCTGCGCGAATGGCGCGTCTTCGACGAGATCGCGGTGATGGCGCAGATCCTGCGCCACGGCAACGGAGCCGCGGCATGACCACGATCGGCTTCATCGGCCTCGGCCGGATGGGCTTGCCCATGGCGACCAACCTCCTCAAGGCCGGCTTTGCCGTGGTCGGTTGCGACGTCGAGCCCGCCCGGACGCAGGAACTGGCGCGCCGGGGCGGCTCGTCGGCTCCGACGCCGGCCGCGACGGCGCAGGCGAGCGATCTGGTCATCACCATGATCATGAACGACCGCATCCTGCACGAGGTCGCGCTTGGCGAGGACGGCATTCTGGCGCATCTCAGGCCGGGCGCGATCCATGCCGACCTTTCCACCGTCTCGCCGGCCGCTTCGGCGATCGTTGCCGAGGCGGCGCGGGCGAAGGGCGTGGGCTATCTGTGCGGCAAGGTGGCCGGCAGCATCGGCCTTGCTACGGAAGGCACGCTGACGCTCTTCGCCTCCGGCGAGGAGGCCGATTTCGAAACCTGCCGCCCGGCCTTCGAGGCGATGGCGAGCACGGTCCGCCATGTCGGGGCGAACGAGGCGGCCGCCTATCTCAAGCTCGTCCACAGCCTCATCGTCGGTGCCTATTCGGCCATGATCGGCGAGGCGCTCGCATTCGGGCAGCGCGGCGGGCTCGACCTTTCCACCATCGTCGACGTGCTCGAAGCCGGCCCGCTCGGCTCGCGCCAGCTTTCGCTCAAGGCGCCGATCCTCAAGGAGCGGCGGTTCGACAATCCGCCGTCCGATATCGACACGGCGGCCAAGGATGTCGACATGATCCTCGACACGGCGCGCCGCGACACCATGCCCTTGCCCATGACCGCCGCGGTGCGGCAGGTGATGGCCATGGCGCAGGCGGCCGGCGGCGGCAAGCGCGACATCTATTCCGTGCTCGAGACCTTCGAGCGCCTCGCGGGGCGGTCATGAGCATGGAACGCATCGCCATACCGGGCACGGCGCTCTGCGTGTCGCCGCTTTGCCTCGGAGGCAACAGGCTGGGCGGCGCGCTCGACCGCGACAGGTCCTTCGCCCTGCTGGACGCCTTCGTTCAGGCCGGCGGCAATTTCATCGACACCGCGCATGTCTATGCCGACTGGCTGCCCGAGGTGGAGCGGAGCTGCAGCGAGAAGACGATCGGCCGCTGGCTGGCCGATCGCGGTCTGGCCGGCGATGTCGTCGTCGCCACCAAGATCGGCCATCCTGCGCTGGGAGGCCGGGGCGGGCCGCGCCTCGACCGCGCCTCGCTGCGCCAGGACGTGCTGGAGGCGCTGGACAATCTGGGCCGGGAAAGGCTCGACCTCGTCTATCTCCACAGGGACGACCCGGCATTGCCGGTGGAGGACGTTCTGGGCGTGCTGGAAGAACTGCGCCGCGACGGGCTCCTCAGCCACTATGCGGCATCGAACTGGACTGCCGACCGGCTGCGCGAGGCAGATGCGGCGGCGCGCCGGCAGGGCTGGGACGGGTTCCGCGCGAACCAGGCCGAATGGAGCCTCGCGGAGCGCAATCCCGGAAGCGCGGCGGCCGACCTCTGCCGTATGGATGCCGGCATGATCGAGTGGCACAGGGCGACCGGAACGGCCGCCATGCCCTATTCCGCGCAGGCTTCCGGCTATTTCGACAAGCATGCGGCGGGGGCGGTGGATGCCGCGACGGCCCGCAACTACGACAGCGCGGAAAACCGCTGGCGTGCCGCTGCACTTCTGGCGCTTGCCGAACATAGCGGGCTGACGCCGACCGAGACGATGCTGGCGCTGTTCCGCCTTGCGCCGTTCCCGATCATCCCGGTCGTCGGCTGCCGTGACGCGGCGCAGGTCGGGTCGAGCTTCCGCGGCATCGGCGCCAGGCTTCACGGGCAGCAGGCCGCCGCGCTTCTGCGGGTGCTCGGCATTGCGGACCCAATCGCGGCGGAGGATTGAGGCCATGCTGCTTGGCGCCATTGCAGACGATCTCACCGGCGCGACCGACCTTGCGCTGATGCTGTCGCGCAACGGGATGCGCACCGTGCAGGTGGCGGGCGTGCCGGAATCGGCCGGATTGTTCGAAGGCGCGGATGCGGTCGTGGTGGCGCTCAAATCGCGGACCATTCCGGCGGGCGATGCCGTGGCGCAATCCGTGGCGGCGGCGCGCACGCTGCTGGCGGCGGGCGCCCGGCAGCTCTTCTTCAAATATTGCTCGACCTTCGATTCCACCGCACAAGGCAATATCGGGCCGGTCACGGAAGCGCTGGCCGCCCTTGTCGGCGCGCCGTTCACGATCGCCTGCCCTGCCTTCCCGGTCAACGGGCGCACCGTCTATCGCGGCCATCTCTTCGTCGGCGACATGCTGCTTTCGGATAGCCCGATGAAGGACCACCCGCTGACGCCGATGCGCGACGCCAATCTCGTGCGCGTCCTGCAGGCGCAGACGCAGCTTCCGGTCGGCCTCGTCGCGCACGACACGGTTTCCGCTGGCGCAAAGGCCATCGCGGCCGCCTTCGAAGGCAGCACGGGCATCGCCATCGTGGACGCGATCCGCGACGACGACCTGCGCGCCATCGGCGCGGCGGCGAGGTCCCTGCGTCTCATTACCGGCGGCTCGGGTCTAGCGATCGGGCTGCCTGAAAACTTCCGGCGCGACGGGCTTCTCGCCGAAGGAGGCGGGCCTGCCCGCATCGTCGCGCCGGCCGGCGGCTCCGTCATCCTCTGTGGCTCCTGTTCGGCGCAGACCCGCCGGCAGGTCGCCCACGCGATCGACGCGGGAGCGCCGGCCATGCGCCTCGACGCCATGGCGCTCGCCGAGGGCCGCACCGGCGTCGACGACATCGTCGGCTTCGTGGAAGGTTCGCGCGGGGAAGGAGCCATACCGCTCGTCTATTCGAGCGCGGCCCCGGAAGAGATCGCGGCGGTGCAGGCGCGGCTCGGCCGCCACGAGGCGGGCACCATCGTGGAGCGGGCCCTTGCGGAGGCCGCAAGGCGGCTTGCCGAGCGCGGCACCACGCGCTTTCTCATCGCCGGCGGCGAGACGTCGGGCGCCGTGGTGGACGCACTCGGCGTGGAGGTGTTCGACATCGGCCCCGAGATCGATCCCGGCGTGCCATGGGTCGCCTCCAGAGGCGAGGGGCGGGCCTTGGTGATGGCGCTCAAATCGGGCAATTTCGGCGCCGACGACTTCTTCACCAGAGCCTGGGGGCTGCTTTCATGAGCGTTGCGATCGTCGGCGAGGAGACGCGTCTGCGCGAAGAGATCTGCCGCATCGGCCGCTCGCTGTTCGACAGGCGGCTGACCTTCGGCTCGTCGGGCAATATCAGCGCCAGGCTGAGCGACGGCACCATCCTCGCCACGCCCACCAACGTGTCGCTGGGCGAGCTTGAACCCGCCCGCCTCTCGCGCTTCGACGCGCAGGGCGTCCATCTCGGCGGCGACAGGCCGACCAAGGAGGCGTTCCTCCATCGCTGCATGTATTGCCGCCGGCAGACGGCGGGCGCGGTGGTGCATCTTCATTCGACCCATTCGGTCGCGGTGAGCATTCTCGCCGACGTCGATCCGCGCGACGTGCTGCCGCCGCTCACGGCCTATTATGTGATGCGCGTCGGCCGTCTGCCGCTGATCCCCTATTTCGCGCCCGGCGACGAGAAGCTGGCGCTGGCGGTGGAGGAAGCTGCCGGAGACAGCCATGCCGTGCTTCTGGCCAATCACGGGCCGGTGGTGGCGGGGCGTACCTTGCGCGAGGCCCAGTATGCGACCGAGGAACTGGAGGAGACGGCGCGCCTGTTCCTGATGCTGCGCGGCGAAAGGCTGCGGCCGCTGACCGCCGAACAGGCGGCGGCACTCAGGGACCGCAAGAGCTGACACGGAAGGGGAGACGACCATGCCGCGCTTTGCCGCGAACTTGTCGATGATGTTCAACGAATGGCCGTTCCTCGACCGCTTCGAGCAGGCGGCGCGAGCCGGGTTCGCCGCTGTCGAGTTCCTGTTTCCCTACGCCTTCGCGAAGAACGAGATCGCGGAACATCTGGAGCGCTTCGGCCTGACGCAGGTTCTCTTCAACCTGCCGCCGGGTGACTGGGACGCGGGCGAACGCGGCATCGCCTCGCTCGCCGGACGCGAAGGCGAGTTCCGCGCGGGTGTCGCGCAGGCGCTCGACTATGCGCGCGCCACCGGCACGCGCCGCCTCCACATGATGGCCGGGCTGTCGCCCTCCAGCGATGCCGCGGCGCGGCGGCGCTATGCCGATGCGCTTGCCTTCGCAGCCGACGAGCTCGGCGAAGCCGGGATCGATCTGCTGGTCGAGCCGATCAATCGCAGGGACATGCCGGGCTATTTCCTCGACGATTTCGGGCTGGCCGCCGAGCTCATCGCCGATGGCGGGCGGGCGAATGTCAGGCTGCAGTTCGACATATATCACCGCCAGATCATCCATGGCGACGTAGTGACGGGGCTGCGCGCGATGATGCCGCTGATCGGGCATGTGCAGGTCGCCGCCGTGCCGCTGCGAAGCGAGCCGGGCACCGGCGAGCTCAACGACGCCCTCATCTTCGCCGAGCTCGACCGGCTGGGCTATGACGGCTTCGTGGGCTGCGAATACCGGCCGGCGGCGGGCACGCGCGAAGGGCTCGGCTGGTACGAGCCGTACCGCGCCGCCTAGCGAGTTCTGCAGCCAAGCGGATCGGCGTTTCTGTGAAATGCTGAACCGCTCTAACGGCGGGCGGAAAAGGGGCGCGATGCGCCCCTTTCGATTTCAGGAGAGCGGCAGCTTGAGCTGGATGCGCAGCGCCAGCTCGTCGAACAGCGTCCATTCCTCGACGATGCGGCCGTTCCTGATGTGGAAATGCGACATGCCCTGCACGAAAAGGCGGCGGTTGGTCGGCTTGCCGAGGAAGCCCCAGCCCATATGGTGGCCGTCCATGCTCCAGCGCACGGCGATCTTGCGCCCGCCCTCGACAGAGTCGATGGTTGCGATGTGGTGGGGCGTGTAGGTCGCGTCCGGCACCATCGCCGCGAGGTTGAGCACATTGGTCATCATCGCCGCCACGCCATAGGTGTCGCGGTTGCTGGGCCAGTGCGCCAGCACGGTGGGCGCGTACATGTCGCGGACCAGCCCGTACATGCGCATGTTCCACATCTCGTGTAGCGATTGCAGGAATTTCGCCTCGTCGTCCGAATTGGCGATGTCTGTATCGGCCTTCGTGTTGACGGGATACTGCCCCAGCATCCGGTCGCCCTCGCCGATCTCGTGCAGGGTCACGCCCTTGGCCGCCTGCTCGGCCGCCATCTGCGAGGCGACCGTGTCGAGGTCCACGCCGAGGCATTTCAGCATCGCCGCATTGTCGCGGACGAGCCACTCGCGATAGACGCGGTTGCGGTAGATCATGCAGTCGGCGATCGTGCGCGCGATGAAGTTGCGGCCGGTCGGCGGGCCGTAGGGGCCGGGGCCAATATGCCGGCCCGAGCTGGTGACGAGGTGCGAGGTGTAGAAGCCGTCCTTGTCGTTGCCGTTCCAGATCACCTGCTGCGCCATGCCGCGGCGTTCCGGATATTCGGCGATGCGCTGGATCGTCGCGCGGACGACCTCTTCGCGCGTATGGGTGGTGCCGAGCGAGCTGTAGACAACCGCATTGTCGGCGTAATGCGTATAGATGAGCCCCGGATTCTTCTCGTCCCAGATCCGGTGCGTGCAACGCACGATGTAGTCGACGATGTCGGTATATTCGGGATCGAATCCGTCCAGGCTTTGACTGCGAGGTCGGTCGGTCGGCACGAGCTCGACGAAGTCGCGCTTCTCCACCTGCATGACATCCTCATGCGCCGCCCCGCGCTGCCGGGCATCATGATGCCGGGCCGTCGCAAGGTCGGGTCCCGAGGAACGGGACTCGCCACTTTCAGAAGATGAATCAATGACTTTTGGCATCAGCTTTCGTTTCTCCTCCCGGCTCGATCTCTATTCTTCCCGCGAGCCGCGACAATGCGGGTCAGGCAATGGCCGCCACCCTCGATGCGCCTCGCCGCTGCGGGAGATGGTTCTTGAATTCGCTGTCGGACGCTGGCTCGGCAAGTGTTGCCGTCTAGGATTGACTTCGAAGTCACGATAGACCGGCTGCGGCCGTGAGGCAAGATGTCGATTTGCGCGCGCTGGATTGCGCTAGCGGCGGATGGCCCAGGCGGCGTCGGCGGGTGCGGTCACGGTCACTGACTTGCCGACCGCGACATCGGCGAGCGGCGAGGCGTCGACGTGGAGCTTCTGCGCCGGGGTCTGGATGGTGACCGAGCGGTGGGAGCCGCGGAAGATCGCCTGGACGACCCGGCCCGACCAGCGCAGCCCCGCCGGCGCGCCGCCGGAATCGGCGAGCGCGAGGCTTTCGGGGCGCACCATCACCGAGACGGCGGCGCCGGGCTCGATGGCGGCTCCCGAGAGGCACTCGCCGGACCAGCCCTCGCCCTCCACCGTCAGCCGGTGCGCGTCGTGGCCGTTGGCGCGCGATGCCTTGACCGTGGCGTCGAGCAGGTTGGGCGTGCCGAAGAAGGCAGCCACCTGGCGCGTGTCGGGGCGGCGGTAGATCTCCTCCGGCGGGCCGGCCTGCAATATCTTGCCGGCATGCATGACGACGACGCGGTCTGACAGTGCCATGGCCTCGGCCTGGTCGTGCGTGACGTAGAGCGCGGTGATCTTGAGCCGCTGCTGGAGCTGGCGGAACTCGTCGCCCATCTGGGTGCGCAGGCGGGCGTCGAGGTTGGACAGCGGCTCGTCGAGCAGCAGCACCTCCGGCTCGAACACCAGCGCCCGCGCGATCGCCACGCGCTGCTGCTGCCCGCCCGAGAGCGCCGGCGAGGGGCGCTCGGCATAGGGCTCCATCTCCACCAGCCGCAGGGCGCGCATGACGCGCTCCTTGATCTCGGCCGCCGGTCTGCGGCGGATGCGCAGCGGATAGGCGACATTGTCGAATACGGTCATATGCGGCCAGATCGCATAGGACTGGAACACCATGCCGAGCCGACGCCGCTCCGAGGGGACGAAGAAATTCGCGGCGGCGTCCGACACGACGGTGTCGCCGATGGCGATCCGCCCGCCGGTGTTCTTCTCCAGCCCGGCGACCATGCGCAGCGTCGTCGTCTTGCCGCAGCCGGAAGGGCCGAGCAGCGTCAGGAACTCGCCGCTCTCGATCCTCAGGTTGATCTGGTCCACCGCGGCGACCTCGCCATAGGTGCGGGAGACGTTTTCGAGCGTAACCGATGCCATGTTCACCCACTTTCGCGCGCCGCAACCGCGGCGCTTCCATGCCGATCCGCTACAGCTTGCTGATGCGGGAATTGAGAAGCTTGATCTGCACCCACCGGAACAGGATCACCAAGAGCATCATCATCAGGCCGATGACGCTTACCTGCTCGGCATTGCCCGCGCTCCACAGCTTGAGCAGCACCACCGACAGGACTTCCGAGCCGATCGAATAGAGCAGGATCGAGGCCGACAGCTCGCGCATGATGCCGAAGAAGGTCAGCACCCAGCCCACCGCGAAGGCCGGCCAGGCGAGCGCGACGAGGATGCGCCACAGGGTCTGGAACCAGCTGGCGCCATGGACCCGCGAGCACTCCTCCAGGTCGTAGGAGAGCTGGTGGTAGGAGCCGGTCATGACGCGCGTGGCGACCGGCGTGCCCAGCGCGATATAGGCCAGCATCAGCGCCCAGATCGTGCCGTAGATGGAGATCGGGCCGGGCAGCATGGCGAAGGCCCACAGGAAGCCGACGCCCAGCACCATGCCGGGCATCATCCACGGCAGCCAGGCCATGGCGTCGATCAGCCGCCGCCCGCGCCATTTCGTGCGCACCGAGATGTAGGCGACGATCGAGCCGAGCACCATCACGGCCGTGGCGCCCATCAGGCCGAGCATCATGGTGTTGCGCAGCGCGCGCCAGAATTCGGAATTGGCGAAGACGGCGCGGTAATGCTCCAGCGTCAGCATGTCGTAGGTATAGAAGCCGAAGAAGCGGAAGAACGAGCCGAGCAGAAGCTGCCCGACCGGCAGCACCACGGTGACGAAGAAGAACAGCACGCAGAAGCCGAAGGTGACCCATTTCCAGGCGCCGAGCTCGGTGATGTTGGGCCGGTATCCCTTGCCGGTGACGGTCTGGAAGCTGCGGCCGCGCAGCAGCCACCACTGCCAGATCACCAGCGTGAACATCAGCACCATGATCGCCAGCGACAGCGCCGTCGCATACTGGTAGTCGGGCGAGGCGCGGTGGTTGATCGCCTCGTAGATCTCGGTGGTGATGACGGTGATGCCGGCCGGCGTGCCGAAGAACAGCGGCGACTCGAAGGATTCGATGCCGCGGATCAGGCTCAGCATGAACGAGCTGGTGAGGATCGGCAGCAGCAGGATCAGCGTGATCTTGCGGAAGGTCGTCCAGCGCGTGGCGCCGCACATGCGGCTCGACTCTTCCAGCGAGGGGTCCATGGCGCGGAAGGCGTCGACGAGGAACAGGAACAGGAAGGGGATCGAATACTGGCACATGTGCCAGACCACGCCGCCATAGGAATAGACGTTGACCAGCGGCTGGTCCGATCCCGTCAGCCAGCGCCAGGCGATGTTGACGACGCCGACCTGGGGGTTCCCCAGCATGCCCCAGGCCATGGCCGTCAGCACGGGCGGGATGAAGAAGGGCAGGGTGATGAGGATTTCCAGCGCGCCGCGATAGGGCGTGTCGGTGCGGGCGATGATCCAGGCCAGCAGGACAGCCAGCCCGAGCGAGGGGATCGTCTTGGCGAACGAGATGCCGACCGTGTTGAGCAGCACCAGCAGGTTCCGCTCGGTCAGGATCTGCCTGTAGCCGTTCAGGTTGAACTCGCCGGCGATGCCGGGCGGCGTGGTGTGCAGGCTGCCATAGACGAGCATGGCAAGCGGATAGATGGTCAGGAAGCCGAGGAAGATGATCAGCACGCCGAGGGCCAGGTTGCGCACCAGGCTGCCGCCGGTGAGCGCGCGCGTGAGCATGTTGCCCGACAGCGGCGCCATCGCCCGTCCTCCGTCGTCCCGATACGTCGCCGTCATCGCCGCACTCCCGGTTCGCTCGTCGCCGGATGCGCCGGAACGGGTCCGGCGCATCCGCACGACGGGTGGCTATTCGCCATAGATTTTCTTTGCCTTAGCCATCATTTCCGTCAGCCGCGCGGGATCCGTCTTGCCGAGCAACGGTGCGTCGACGATCGCCTTCAGTTCGTCCGGAAGGCCTTCGCCCGCTCCCTCGGTGACGACGCCGTGGCCCTGGGCCGCGTAGATGGCCTGCGCCTTGGGCGACTGCAGGAAATCGATGTAGAGGCGCGCTGCGTTCGGGTGCGGCGCATTCTTCAGCAGCACATTGCCGTAGAGCACGTAAGGCACCCCCTCCTCAGGCACGATCGCCTTGACGGGCAGGCCCTTGAGGCCGGCCGCGTCGGTCAGGATCAGCGGGATGTAGAGCGCGTATTCGCCGCGGGCGACGCGGCGCTGGGATTCGCGCTGGTCACGCGTCAGGGTCGGCTTCTGCTTGGCCATCTGGTGGTGATAGTCCTCGCCGAGCGCCTCATGGGTGACGAAGAAGGTCGCATAGCCGCCGCCGCTGGCGCGCGGATCGTCTGCCAGGATCTTGCCCTGCCATTTCGGATCGGTGAGGTCGGCCCATTTCTTCGGCATGTCCGCCTCGGAAACGAGGTTGGTGTTCGCCAGGATGCCGTAGGGGATGATCATCACCGGCGCGAAGGGCAGGTCGCCCATGTCGAAGCTGCCCTTGACCTTCGCCTGGCTCGGCGAGGGCGGGATCGGAGCGACCGACTTGTCCTCCGCGACATAGACCTTGGTCTGGCTGTCGCTGGTGAAGAGGACGTCGGCGGCGAAGCGGCCCGCCGCCTGCTCGACGCGCACGCGCTCGCGAATCTCGCTGGCGCGCGCTTCCAGGATTTCGACCGGAATGCCGAACTCGGCCGTGAATGCGTCGGCCACGAGCCGGGTGCTCGGCTGGCCGACGAAAGCCGTATAGAGAACGAGCGTGCCCTCCTGCTTCGCGGCATCCACCACCTTCGCCCAATCCTCGGCCTGTGCCGCGGCCGGCGCGAGCCCCAGCATCAGCCCGGCCGCCGCCAGCGCGCATTTCCTTACGGTCTTCAGCAATTCCACAAGAACCTCCTCCGGATCCCGGCCTGTGCCGCGCTGCCGTTTCCCGCCAGCGGGCCTGTCGCTCATTTCCTCCCCCGCAGATGCGCAGGCATGCGTGCGGGGCGCGTCATTAGGGTAGGGGAGGGATCGCGAGTCAATCTTGTATTCAACAAGATTGTCGACAATCTTCCTTGTCCTTCCCCGGAGAGCTCCAGGCGGCCCGGTCCTGAGGGAGAGGGGGCGGAGCGTGACGGCTCCGCCCGCCGGATCACTCGCCGTAGATTTCCTTGGCCTTCGCCAGCATCTCGTTCTGGCGGCGGGAATCGGAGGCGCCGAGCGGGTTGGCTTCCACGATCGCCTTGATCTCGTCCGGCAAGCCCTGGCCGACGCCGTCGACCACCACGCCATGGCCCTGCGCGGCGTAGATTTCCTGCGCCTTGGGAGACTGGAGGAAGTCGATATAGAGCCGCGCGGCGTTGGGGTGCGGCGCGTTCTTCAGCAGCACGTTGCCGTAGAGCACGTAAGGCACCCCCTCCTCGGGCACGATCGCCTTGACGGGCAGGCCCTTGAGGCCGGCGGCGTCGGTGAGGATCAGCGGCAGGTAGATGGCATATTCGCCGCGGGCCACGCGCCGCTGCGATTCACGCTGGTCGCGGGTGAAGACGGGCTTCTGCTTCGCCATCTGGCGGTGGAAGTCCTCGCTGATCTTGTCGTGGGTGACGAACCACCAGGCATAGCCGCCGCCCACCGCGCGCGGATCGTCGGCGAGGATCTTGCCCTGCCATTTGGGATCGGTCAGGTCCGTCCACTTCTTCGGCATGTCGGCTTCGGAGACGAGGTTGGTGTTGACCAGGATGCCGTAGGGAATGGTCATCACCGCCGCCATCGGCACTTCGAGATGGAAGTTCTCCTTCACCTTCGCCTGGTTCGGCGACGGCGGGATCGGCACCACTGACTTGTCCTGGGAATCGTAGAGGCGGGTCTGGCCCTCGCTGGTGAACAGCACGTCGGCGGCGAAGCGGCCCGCCGCCTGCTCGACGCGCACGCGCTCGCGGATCTCGCTGGCGCGCGCCTCGAGAATCTCGACCGGGATGCCGTATTCGGCGGTGAAGGCATCGGCGATCGCCTTGGTGCTCGGCTGGCCGACGAAGGCCGTATAGAGCACGAGGCTGCCTTCCTTCTTGGCCGCCTCGACGACCTTGTTCCAGTCTTCGTCCTGGGCCTGCGCGGCGGGAACGGCCGCCGACAGCGCGAAGGCAGCCGCGGCCGCCATCATCATGCGGCGGGTGAGGCCCGCGAACCTGCTCTTGTCTGACATCATGGTCTCCTCCTTTGATGTTGCCTGAGGCCGGCCGGCGCGCCGGCTCGTCCCTTCTTGCTGTCGGCGGCGAGGCTCCTCCCGCCTGCCGGAGCGCCTGCGGGCCGGATCACCCGGCCGTGCTCGCCTGCCCCTTCTTCGTCACCGTGATGGTGCCGGCATCGGCATCCACCTCGACCCAGTCGCCGGTCTCGATGACCGAGAAGGGATCGGGTTCGCATTCGGTCATGGCCGGCACGCGCGTGACGACGGCGCCGAGCGCGATCTTGGTCGTCATGCGGTTGAAGATCATGGCGGCCGGCGCCACGCCGTTGAGGCGCGTCATGTGGAAATAGGCGGACCAGCCGGACGAGCCCTTCGCGCCGGGAAAGACCAATACTTTGCCGGCGAAGGACTGCCCGACGATCTCGTGGCGGCGCTCGATGATCGAGCCGTCGCGCTCGTTGATGCCGCCCCAGCCGGAAATCGTGTCATGCGTGACCAGCGCCTCGCCCGCCGCCTTGCCGCCGACCACCTTGCGGCCGCGGATCACATGGGTCGCTGCGCCGGAAGCGGGACGCTGGTGCCGCACCGCCGTTGCTGCCTCTGCGTTCATCTCAACCCTCCTTGCCAGGTGCCGGCCAGCGCCGTCGCCACGCAGTCGCGGACCGAGCCGAAATGGCCCTGCACCTTGGCGATGGCCGGCAGGTAATGCGCCTGCTTGGCGGAATCCGTGGCGATCACGCGCGTGCCTTCCGGCACGCGGCGCGAGATCGCCGGGCAGGTGTCGCTCATCACCACGCCGCCGGCGGCCTCGATGATCTCGCAATAGCCGTTGCGCTCGGCCACCTGCCGCAGCGCGCGCGGCGTGTGGACCCACAGCGCCGTGTCGTGATGGATGCGCTTGCCCTCCAGCAATTCCGCGATCAGCGCCACCTGCTCGATGGAGTTGTGCGGGCAGCCCAGCATGACGAAATCGACCTTGTCGTCGCTTGCGCTCTGGAGCTTGGCATAGGTCTCGCGGCGTTCCTTCTCGCCATAGCGGAAGCGGCCCTCGATCCGGCGCGGCCCGAAGGCCTGCGCGACGCTGTCGGCTTCCGGCGTCACGCCGGGAATATGGTACATCTCCACCCCGCCCGAGGAGGCGGCGGCGGCGCCGAAATGCTTCAGCTTGATCAGCGTCGGCTGGTGGGTCGTGCCGTCGAGGACCGGAATGTCCTCCTCGACCATCTCGCCCACGTAGTAGCCGAGCAGGCCCCAGTCCATCATGTCGTCCACCTCGACCGCCACCTCGACGAGGTGCTGGCCGAACCTGTTCTCGGTGAGGTGGAAGCCCCAATAGGGGATGCGGCCGGTCAGCGCGGCGGCGCCCGTGCTTTCCTTGCCCTCCACATTGGTGCGGGCGCCCAGCACCGAGTTGCAATAGATGACGGCGGAGGATTCCATCCAGGCGCAGTGCTCGCCCTTCACCGGCACGTTGCCGACCTGATAGGGCGTGCAGGTGGCGAACATATTGACGCCGCGCCGGCCGAGATAGCGCTCGGCCGAACGCTGCATCTCGATCATCTCCTCGCTGGCGCCCTGGATCCGCCAGTTGTCGTTGTCGATGCCGGTGATGAGCTGGCAGGTGTTCACCGCCACATGCGGCACGTCCACCACCTCGTCGGAATCGAGGTTCAGCTCGGAAAAGACGTGCGCCATGCCCTTTTCGGCAATCGGCTTCACCGAGGGCGTCGAGGCGTTAAATGCGCCGGCGACGTTGGTCGTCTCCACCAGCCGCTCGGCGCCGAGTGCCTCGCCGTAGCGGATCAGCAGGTCCATGGCGCGCGCCTTGGCCCGGCCGTGCTGGCCGTCGCGCATTTCCTTCTCATAGTCGGTCAGAAGCATGCTGCAATCTCCTCCCGGAGCGGGCGTCAGGCGGCGGTGACCACCGAGGCGAGCTCCTTCTCGTCCCAGCGATAGTGACGGCGTTCGACATTGTCGGCAACTCGGTCCGTCATGCGCGCCATGTCGATCTGGTGGACGCTGCCGGAGCCGGCGAGGTCGAGCGCATGCGCAGCCGCCATGCCCATGGCGATGCAGGGACCCATGACGCGCACGCTCGAAAGCGCTGCGGAATCGGCATCGATGCAGCGCCCGGCCGCCACCACATTGTGCGCCTCGCGCGGCACGAGGCTGCCCAGCGGCACATGGTGCTCGTGGTCCTCGCCGAAGACGATCCAGTGGTGGCCGTCGCCATGGTCGTGCAGCTCGATCGGCCATGCGGTGCGGCCGATGGAATCGTCGAAGCGCGTGCCGGCCATGATCTCGTCCACGGTGAGATGATGGCGGCCGACGATCCAGCGCGTCTGGCGGATGCCCGGCAGGCCGAAGGAGCGGATGCGCGCCTTGCCGAAGCTTTCGGGAAACTCCGCCTTCAGGAACTCCACCGCGCGCGCCGCCTGGTCCTTGCCCTCCAGCGCCTTGGCCGACGCCTCGACCGGATCGAGCGGCGTCTCCACATGGGTCATGTTCATTGCCGCGATGCCGCTGCCGGGAATGACGAAGCCCAGACCCTCGCGCCGGCGCAGGCCGTAGGCGTCGCCGCGCGCCTTCATCCGCTCCGAGATCGCCTCGCGCGTCGGCTGGCGCGCCTCGTCGATATTCTCAAGGACGACCATCTGCGTGCCGAAGACCCGGTGCGTGGCCGGCTCGCGGCACTCAAAGCCGGCCTGCCAGACGAGGGCCGCGTCTCCGCTGGCGTCGACATATCCCTCCGCCTCCACCGTGACGGCGCCGTAGCGGGTCATGAAGTCGCACGCGGTGATGCGCCCGTTCTCGACCCTTGCATCCATCAGCATCGCGCCGAGCAGCGGCGTGATTCCGGCTTGCAGGATGCTCTGCTCGACCCAGCGGCCCAGCACCACGTCGTCATAATAGACGACGGTCGTCTTCGGCCCGTGGCGGTAGTAGAGCGCCTTGTCCTGCTTCTCCAGGAAGCCGAGCAGGTCGTCGGCGATGCCGTGGGTGAACTGGTAGCCATGCGTGCCGTTGGAGAACAGGCCGCAGAAGGTGGCGATGATGGAGTTGACCGCCTGGCCGCCCAGCGCCGGCTGGCTGTCGACGATGACTACGCGCCGGCCGAGCTTCGCCGCCTGCAGGGCGGCCGACACGCCGGCAATGCCCGCGCCGACGACGCAGACGTCGCATTCCAGCCGCCGCTTTTCCGGCGCGGCCGCGCGCCGTACGATGGTGGTTGCCGTGCTCGGCTGTGCGTCCATCTCCTCCTCCCGCTCCCATCGCGGCCTTGCGGCCCGTCGATGCCTCCCGCACCAGAGTACGGCGTCTGCTTTCGAGAAAAATCCCCATATCAAGCAAGCAGCTTTCGCGTTTCACGAAAGATGATATGGTCCGCCGATGGACACGCTGGAGAACATCCGCACCTTCCTTGCCGTCGTGCGGGCGAACAATTTCTCGGCCGCCGCGCGCGCCATGGACACGGTTCCGTCGGTGGTGGCCAAGCGCGTCGGCCAGCTCGAACACCGGCTGAAGGCAAGGCTCTTCACCCGCTCCACCCGGCGGCTCACGCTCACCGAGGTGGGCGAGCGCTACTATCCGCGTTTCCTGGCGATCATCGCCGAGGTGGACAAGGCGATGGACGACCTCGCCGGCTCGCGCGCCCGTCTGGAGGAGCGGCTGCGCATCAAGTGCCCGACCACCCTGGCGGTCTCCTATTTCGGCGACGTCTTCGCCAGCTTCCAGCAGGCGCATCCGGGCGTCCGCCTGGAGCTGATCCTGATGGACCGCTCGGTCAATCCCGTCGAGGAGGGCTACGACCTCGCCATCGGCGCGCTGCCCTCGTCCTATGCCGGCGTGACCGACATCCCGCTCTGCGCCATGCCGCGCATGGTCGTGGCTTCCCCCGCCTATCTGGCGCGGGCGGGCAACCCGGCGCATCCGCGCGAGCTCATGGAGCACGACTGTCTCGCCTTCCGCGCAACCGGCAGCCTGTGGCATTTCGAGGGCCCGGCCGGCATGATCGACGTCGACGTGCCGACGATCTTCAGCGTCAACGACAGCCATGTATTGCTCAACGCGGTGGAGAAGGACCTCGGCATCACGCTGATCGCCCGGCACATCGTCCGTCCGGCGCTGCGGCAGGGACGGGTCGCGCCGCTGCTCGAGGACTATCCGGTTCCCGACCTGTGGGTGAAGGCGCTCGTGCCCGACAGCCGCCGCGAGAACGCCGCCGTGCAGGCGCTGCTGAAATGGCTGATCGACGCCTCCCAGCCCGCAGCCCCGTGGGACCGCGACGAGGTTCTGGCCGCGTAGTCCTGCGCACCGGGAATGCCAGGCTCTCCCGTCTGAGGGGACTTTTAACCAATGCGGGCTATGTAGCCGGCATGTCTGATCGCGTTGCGTGGAACGAGCCGGGGCGTTTCTCCAGGTACGACTGGATGATCGGCGCTGCGCTTTATTTCGTCTTCGCTTTCGTCATGATCCGCCTCACCAGCAATGGCCGCGATATCGCCGCCGTATGGGTGGCGAACGCGATCCTGGTCGGGCTCCTGGCCTCCCAGGCCAGGCCGAAATGGCTCCCGGTCATCCTGTCCGGCTTCATCGCCAATGTGGTCGCCAATCTTCTGACCAGAGACGCCGTCCTGTCGTCGCTCCTCTATGGCGGCGCCAACATGGCCGAGGTGCTGGCTGCGGCGTGGCTGCTGCGGGCCGCGGTGGGCGAGACGAGCGTGCTCGGCTCGCTGGAGACGTTCTTCAGGTTCATCCTGATCAGTTTCGCGGCGCCGATGCTGAGCGGGATCGTCGGGGCGGTCGCGGCTTGGTGGGTGTTTAATCAGGCATTCCTGCTCTCATGGGCGTCGTGGAGCGTCAGCGATGCGCTCGGCATCCTCGTCTTCACGCCCTTTTTCCTGGCCCTCTTCAGGGGCGAATATGCGCGCTGCTTCGCCGAGAAGTCCGGCCTGCAGCGGCTGGAAACGCTTGCCCTGCTCGGGCTCGTCGTCGCAAGCGCCGGCATTCTCTTCTTCCTCGCCGAGCAGGTGCCGATCTTCGTCCTCTTCGTCCCGACCATGCTGGTGACGATCCGGCTCGGACCGCTCGGCACCAAGGCGGCCGTCATGCTGATCGCGATCGTGGGCCTGGCCTCGACATTCGTCTATCCGGAGGCCGTTGCCGGCGACACCGCCAACCGGGAACAGGCGCTGATCCTGCAGATATTCCTCTTCGTCCTGCTCTTCAGCAGCCTGCCCGTCGCGGCCGACCTGACCGCGCGCGGCTCGGTGGCGGCCGCCCTCGGAAGACGCGAGAGGGAACTGACGCAGCTGGCCACCACCGACGGCCTGACCGGTCTCATGAACCGCTCCGCCTTCATCGATCTGGCAAGCCGGACATTCGCCGGCGCGCAGCGGCAGCAGATCTGCCTGGTCGCGATCGACGTCGACCATTTCAAGCAGATTAACGACACATGGGGCCACCATGTCGGCGACGATGCGCTACGCCATCTGGCGTCGGTTGCCGGCGCCCATCTGCGCAGCGGCGACGCCCTCAGCCGGTTCGGCGGCGACGAGTTCATGCTGCTGCTGCCCGGCGCCACAGTCGCCGACGCCGAGCGCGTATGCACGCGGCTGAGGGAAAACCTCAGACGCGCGCCGCTGCCTCTGGAAGAGGGCGGAACATTGATCGTCTCCGTCAGCTGCGGCATTGCCAGCACCGAGCAGGCCAGCACGTTCGTCGAACTCTCGAAACACGCCGACGCCGCCCTCTACGCCGCCAAGAGCGCCGGCCGCGGCACGCATCGCCGCGCAATCGCAGCGGCCTGAGGGTCGGCCGCTCCACATCGATTAGCGAAGAAGGGCTTGGCTGGGGCGCCTGGATTCGAACCAGGGAATGGCGGTACCAAAAACCGCTGCCTTACCGCTTGGCTACGCCCCAAAAGGCCGGCGCGATGGGCGCCGTGCGTGCGTGGCGATGCGTTTAGCCCAGCCGGTTGCCGCCGTCCAGTGAGACATATGCGATGTGACGGGCCGCGCCGCCGCGGGAAGGTCCGGCGCCGCGGTTCAGCGATAGCTGCGCGGGAAGGTGGAGATCGCGCGCGCCGCCGTCTCCACGCCCCGGGTCAGCGCATCGCCGATCGCCGCGCCAGCAGCCAGCTCGGCGAGGAAGGCGGCGTTGAAGGTGTCGCCGGCACCCACGGTATCGACCACCCTGACGGCCGGGGAGGGCGCATGATGGTGCCTGCCGTCCGCAGTCGCCGATGCGCCGTGCGGCCCGCGCTTGACGACCAGCAGCCGGTTGCGCGCGGGGCCGTCCGCGAGCATGTCTACTGCGCGCGCGCTGTCGCCGGTCTGCGCCAGAGCGCGCGCTTCCTCTTCGTTGACGAGGCTGGCATCGGCCCTGGCCATCCATCCTGTCATCCTGTCCCGGATGGTTGCGGTCCAGCCCTGCGGCGGCCAGCCCGGGTCGATCGCGGTACGCCAGCCTTTCGCCGCGAGCGCATCGAGCAGCGCGTCGCCGTTTTCGGACAGGTCGGGCATGAGGAAGGTGCCGGACAGGATGGCCCATCTGTTGTCCGCCGTGGCGCGCGGTATGCGGGCGATGAGCTCGGCGGCCCGTGCGCGCTCCAGATGGCCGGGCGTGGTGATGAAGGCGCGGTCGCCGCCCTTGTGGACGATGCCGACCGTCAGTGTCGTGGCGCCGTCGAGCACCGTCCAGTCGGCCGCGTCTGCGGGAAACTGCGCCCGCAGCCACTTGCCGTTCATGTCGCTGCCCGTCGTGGCGAGGAAGCGGTGCGGCACGCCCATGCCGGCGAGCGCCAGCGCGGTGTTGCCGGCCGATCCGCCGGGCCGCGTCTCGGCCCGGTCCACCATGACCTCGGTGCCCACTGCCGGCCAGCCGTCGACTTCGCCCAGGACGAGGTCGACATTGGCATTGCCGAGCACGAGAACATGCGGGTCGCTCACGTCGCCTCGCCGTCGGTAATCTTGCTGCTGCGGCGCGGCCGGCCGAAATCGCCGACGCGACGCGCGGCGGCATGGATCACATGCCGCTGGACGGCCGGCAGGAGCTCGACCGCGGCGGCCAGCCCGCTGCGCGCCGGGAGGCAGATGTGGATCGCACCGGCGATTTCATCCTGCCGGCCGAGATCGAAGAGGATCGGCCGCATGCCGTAGGACAGCGCCGCCTCAGCCATGCGGGTGACGCCGGGTGCGTCCGGGCCGGTGGTGCGCGCGAGCACCAGCGCGGTGTCGGGCGCGAGGCATTCGCGCGGCCCGTGCAGCAACTGTCCGAGCTCCAGCGCGATCGCCGGCGTTCGGGCGAGTTCCATGAAGGTGAGGGCGGCCGCCTCCAACGCGCCATGGGCCTGTCCGCGCCCGGCGAGGAAGAGCGTGCGGCAGCTTGCCAGCCCGGCGACGGCATCCGCGTCGAGCGCGGTTTCGGCAGGGCGCTCCAGCACCTCCATCAGCGCCGCGTCGTCATGGCCGAGATGGTGCAGGATGGCGGCGTGCAGCGCCAGCGTGATGACGATGCTGCGCGTCGCCGCATATGGCTTTTCCGGCCCGCCGCTGCCGGCAAGCACCGGCACGAGGCGGGCGAGCGCGCTGTCGGCGTTGAGGGTGAGGCCGAAATGATCGCGCCGGTCGGGAAACGCGGCGAAATAGGCGGCAATCTCTCCGGACCCGCCCGACTGCGAAGTGATCAGCGTCACCCTGTCGCCCGGCGGCAGCGGCGCGCGCATATATTCCGACAGGACTTCCGCATAGGCGCGGATGCCGACGCCGCGATAGCTGGGAGCTGCCATGCGGTTGGCCCAGTGCGATGCGCCCATGCCCAGCATGACGACGCGGCCGGTCGCCGCAATGCGTGCGGCGATCGGCCGAGCGGCGTCCAGCACCTGCGCGAAGGTCGTGCGCGCGTCGCGGAACTGGCGCGACATCTCGTCTTCGATCTCGTGCAGGCCGGGAGCGACGTCCATGCTCACGCCCCGTGTTGCCGCGCCACCACCGGCACGTAGGTCTCCAGTTCCGGCGCCGGGAAGCGCACCGTCTCGCCGATCTCGGCCGAACGATACAGGCCCATCAGGATCTCCACCACGGCGAGGCCGTCATGGAACGTCTCCGAAGGCGTCTCGCCCTTGCGGAAGCATTCGACCATGTGGCGGTTCTCGTCGGTGTAGCCGTAGACGCCCGCTTCGTCCTCCAGCACCGGCATCAGGCCCTGTTCGGCATTCTGCTTCTCGACCAGGTCCTCGCCTTCCGAGCCGGTGACGGCGCGCGACATGAAGATCTTGAGGCCGGTGCCGAGCGAGTTGAACTCCATCGCATATTCGGGTCCCAGCAGTTCGAGCTGGATGCGCAGGCCGGCGCCCACATAGGCCCATGAGGTCGTGGCCTCGATCATCAGCTCGTTGCCCTCCTGATCCTCCAGCGTCACCGTGGCGCGGGCGAAGTCCTCGGAGGGGCGGTTGCGGTAGTCCACTTCCTTGCCGAAGCGCTGCGCGAGCTGGTCGGCATAATGGGGCCGCGTCCATTTCAGGTTGGCGACGGTGCCGTTGACGGATTTCACCGTCAGCGAATTGCGCGGCGCGCCGGGCGCGGTCAGCAGATGCCGCGCCACCTCGACCGAATGGCACATCATGTCGGACAGCACCCCGCCGCCCTGCTTGTCGCCCTGCCAGAACCATGGTTCGTGCGGGCCGGAATGCTCTTCGGCCGCGCGGGCGAGATAGGGGCGGCCGGTGGCGGAGGCGGCGCGGCGCCAGATGATCTCCTTGCCGCGCAGCACCGGCGTGGCGAAGACCTGGTTCTCCAGATAGCCGTGCTTCAGGCCGGCATCCTCCGCCAGATGCAGCATCTCGCGCGCCTCCGCCACGGTGCGGGCGAGCGGCTTCTCGCAGGCGACGGCGAAGATGCGCGAGCGCCCCGCCTTCACCTCGGCATGGATGGTGCGCATCACGCCGAGGCGGGTGTCGTTGGGAGACAGGATCCAGACGGCGTCCACGTCGTCGGCCTGCAGCAGCGCCTCGAGGCTTTCGTGGCTGCGGCAGGTGCCCAGCCCGAGCTCGCCGGCCAGCGTGCGGATGCGCTCGCGGTTGGCGGCATTGCGGCTGTAGACGCCGGTCACGTCCACATGGCGCACGCCGACCATGGCGCGCAGGTGGAACGCGGCGATGAAGCCGGTCCCGACCAGCCCGATCCGCAGCTTTTCCCTCGGGAAATCACTCATCATTATCTCCGTCGTTTCATTGCGGCGGCGGCGCCGTCGTGGCGCGCAGGCGCAGTTCCGTTTCCATCTCGACCGGCCCGGTCGGTGCGGCAGCTCCGGCGATGCGGTCGAGGAGGAGGCGCATGGCCTGCCGCCCGATCTCCATGCGCGGCTGGCTGACCGTGGTGAGCGGCGGATGGAAGGCCTCGCTGAGGAATAGGTCGTCGAAGCCGACGACCGACACGTCCTCCGGCACGCGCAGGCCCATGCGGCGCAACTCGTTGATGGCGCCGAAGGCCATTTCGTCATTGGCGGCGAAGATGGCCGTCGGCGGCTGCTGCAGCGAGAAGAGCGCGCGGCAGAGCGCCTGCCCGGTGCGCAGCAGATAGTCGCCCCGCTGCTCGTATTGCGCCGGTATCGGCAGTCGCGCGGCCTGCATGGCGGCGCGGTAGCCTTCCAGCCGGCGCTGCGCCATCACCTCGGGCAGCGGGCCGGCGATGTGGGCGATGCGCCTGTGGCCGAGCGCGATGAGGTGCTCCACGGCATGCCGCGCCGCGGCCGCATTGTCGATCTGCACATGCGGCAGGCCCGATCCCTCGATGATCTCGAGCGCCACCACCACCGGCAGGCGGGGCAGGTCCGGGGCGTTGGCGAGGCGCGCCGGCAGCTTGCCGGTCATCAGGATCATGCCGTCGGCCTGACCGTCGCGCAGCATGTCGAAATAGCTGGCCTCGCGCTCCGGCTCGTTCTCCGTATTGCCCATGAGCACGGAATAGCCGGCGTCGCGCGCGGCGGCTTCAACGCCCTTCACCACTTCGAGATAGAAGGGGTTGCCGATGTCGCGCACCACCATCAGCACGGCCATGGTGCGCCGCGTCCGCAGGTTGCGCGCCGGCACGTTGGGCCGGTAGTTCAGCGCCCGCGCCGCCTCGCGCACGCGCGAAAGGGTCGGCTCGGCGACGAGGCCGGTGCCGCTCAGCGCGCGCGAGACGGTGGCCGGCGACACGCCGAGCTGGCGCGCGATGTCCTTGATGCGGGGGCGGGCGTTCATGCACGCATGGCCCGCCCGCGGCCGTAGAACAGCATCAGCACCAGCAGCGTGGCGCCGAAGATCATCTGGCGGCCGGATTCGTCGATGTTGACGGTGGTCAGGATCGCCTGAAGCACGGTCAGCATCACCGCGCCCGCCATGGTGCCGGTATAGCCGCCCTTGCCGCCCGCCAGCGAGGTGCCGCCGAAGACGACCGCGATGATGGAGGGCAGCATGTATTGCTCGCCGACATTGGCGAAGGACGAGCCCGAATAGCCGATGAGGCAGATGCCGGCGATCGCGGCGAAGGCGCCCGACAGCACGAAGAGCGCGATGCGTACCGCCTTGACGGGTACGCCCGCCATCCAGGCCGCATGCTCGTTGGAGCCGATGGCGTAGATGCGCTGCCCGAACACCGTGCGGTGGAGCAGCAGCGCCATCAGCACGCCGATGGCGATCCACAGCCAGATGATGCCGGGCAGGCCGAGCAGGAAGGGCTGGGTGACGAATTGCGACAGGCCGGGCGCGGCGCGGCCCGAGGGGATGCCCTGCCGGATGACGATGAGCAGGCCCTGCAGCACGCCCAGCATGCCCAGCGTCATCACCAGCGGCGGGATGCGCAGCAGCGTCGTGCCGATGCCGTTGATCAGGCCGATCAGCGCCCCGGCGGCGATGCAGGCGACGATCGCCATGGGGATGCCGGCATCGCTGCCGCTCATCAGGTTGCCGGCGATGATGGCCGACAGCGACACCACGCCGCCAACCGACAGGTCGATGCCCTCGCGCCCGCCGAGGATGACGAGGTTCTGGCCGGCGGCGACGATGCCGAGAAGTGCGGCCACGATCAGCAGGCGCAGGATCTGCTGCATGCTGGCGAAGCCGGGCGACAGCGCCTCGCCCAGCACCAGCAGCGCCACGATGAGCGCGAGCGCCACGACGAGCGGCTGGCGGATCAGGTCGCGCAGGCCGGCGCCGTTCATGCGCGGGCCCTCCGGCCGACGAGGATGCCCGCCATCAGCGCGAGCAGGATCGCCAGACCCTGCACGAGGTTCTGCCATTCGGACGGCGTGCCGACGAAGTAGACCAGCGAATTGATCAGGCCGATGATGAGCGCGCCGATGACCGCGCCGGCCACGGTGCCGACGCCGCCCGACAGCGCGCTGCCGCCGAGCACGACCGCGGCGACGGAGAACAGCGTCATCTTGCCGCCGACAAGCGGGTCTCCGCTTGCCGTGTCGCCGGTGATGCAGAGCGCGGCAAGGGCGGCGAAAACGCCGCACATGGCATAGCCCTTGATGCGGATGAGCGTGACCGGCAGGCCGCTCTGATAGGCCGCCTGCGCGTCGTCGCCTACGGCAAGGAGCTGCGTCGTCAGGCGGGTCCGCGACAGCGCGTAGAGGAGCACCGCCAGAACCACCACGACATAGAAGACGAAGGGGATGTCGAGCATCCGCCCGCCATAGGTGCGCCAGAACAGGGTGGGCGCCGGGGTGCCCGCGACGGGCATGATGTAGAGCGCCAGCCCGGTGAAGAAGATCGAGGTGGCGAAGGTCGCCACGATCGCCTGCAGCCGCAGCGCCGCCACCACGAGCCCGTTGACGATGCCGCAGGCGAGCCCCACGAGAAGCCCGAGCGCGATGGCGCCGAAGACCGGCAGCGCCTCGCCGCCCCAGTGCTGCATGAGCGTGACGACGGCGACATTCACCAGCGACACGATCGCCCCGACCGACAGGTCGATGTCGGCGGCATAGACCACATAGGCCTGCGCCACGGCCAGCAGCATCAGCGCCAGATAGGTCTTGATGAGGCCGGTGATGCCGACCAGGCTGACGCTGCGCGGCTGGTAGATGCCGTTGAGCGCCAAGAGCACCACGAGGATCAGCAGCGCCGGCAGGAAGGGATAGCGCTCCAGCACGCGCTTGAAGCCGCCCTTGCGGCGGGCAGGGGGCGCGAGATCGGTCATCGGGCGGCCTCATAGGCGGCTTCGGTGAGGTTGAAGCGCGTGCGCTCCTCCCCGCGCAGCTCGCGCGTCACGCGGCCGCCGTTGAAGACGAGGATGCGGTCGGAATTGGCGAGCAGCTCCGCATCCTCCGACGAATAGAGCACGATGCCCATGCCCTCCGATGCGAGCGTGCGGATGAGGGCGAAGAGATCGGTCTTGGCCGACAGGTCGATGCCCTTGGTCGGATCGTCCAGCAGGAGCACGCGCGGACGGTCGATCAGCCAGCGGGCGATCACCACCTTCTGCTGGTTGCCGCCGGATAGCGAATTGATCGGCAGGGAGAGCCCGGCGAAGCGCGTGTTGAGCGTCTTCAGCGCGGCGAGCGCCTTTTCGCGCAGCGCGGCCGGCCGGGCGATGCGCAGCCTGTTGAGCAGGAAGTGGATCGGCGTGACGTTCTCGATGATGGGCCGGCCGTGGATCACGCCGTCGCGGCCGCGGTCGCCCGAAACATAGGCGAGGCCCGACCGGATCGCCTGCCGCGGGGTGGCATTCGACAGCGCCACGCCGTCGAGCGTGGCCTCGCCGCTTGCGGCAAGCGCGCCGAACAGCGCCTTGAGCAGTGCCGACTGGCCCTGCCCGTGAAGGCCGCCGAGGCCCAGCACCTCGCCCTTGGCGACGCGTAGCGAAATGTCGCGAAAGCCGGGGCCGGAAAGCCCGTCGACGCTCAGCAGCGTCTCGCCCCGGAAGGCCGCCGCCTCCGCCGCGGGTTCGGCCGCGAGCGCGGAACGCGCCCCGACCATCATCTCGACCACCTCGGCGGGGTTCGTCTCGGCGATGCGGCGCGTGCCGACGGTCTCGCCGTCGCGGATCACCGTCACCCGGTCGCCGATCTCGAAAATCTCGTCCATGCGGTGCGAGATGAAGACGATCGCGCGGCCTTCCTGCCGCAGGCCGCGCAGGATCTGGAAGAAGCGCTCGACCTGCGCGCGGTCCAGCGCCGAGGTCGGTTCGTCGAAGATGAGCACCGGCGCTTCGCTCGCCAGCGTCTTCATGATCTCGACAAGCTGGCGCTGGTCGGCGCGCAGCGCGTCCACCGGGCCATCGGCGTCGAAATCGTCACCCGCGACATCGGTGAAGAGCGCCGCATAGCGCGCCGCGCGGTCGGCAAGCGCGGATCGGTCGACGAACACGCCGCCGCGCACCGGCATGCCGGGCAGGCAGATGTTCTCCGCCACCGTGCGGTGCGCCGCCAGCGACAGTTCCTGATAGAAGATGCCGATGCCCAGCGCCCGCGCCGCCTGCGGTCCCGAAACGGCCATCGGCTGCCCGTCGAGCAGCACCTCGCCGGCATCGGGCTTCACCACGCCGGCCACGATCTTGCACAGCGTGCTCTTGCCGGAGCCGTTGGCGCCGATCAGCACATGCACCTCGCCGGCCTCGATCGCGAGGTCGCCGCGGCTGAGCGCCACGGTCGCGCCGTAGGCCTTCCTCACGCCGCTGAGCTTGAGTTTCGCCATGGTCAATCCATGTCGCGGCGACCGGAGATGCGTGACGCATCCCCGGTCGAGGAAGGGGCTTATTTGAAGAGCGCTTCGGCGTCTTCGATCGAAAGCTGGCTCGTATAGGAATAGTAGCCCGGCTTGCCGTCAAGCTGCTTGGCGGCGTCGGCCAGGTTCGCGGAGTCGATGAAGGGGATCGGCAGGTACATGGCGTTCTTGTACTGCCCCTTGTCGGCCGGCTCCTTGAGTTCCTTGCCCTGCAGCAGAAGCACCGCCACGTTGAGCGCCGAAGCCATCACGCCGGGAGGGTTCACCGAGGCGCCGGAGTTCAGCTTGTCGGCCGTCCAGATGTCGATGAAGTCCTTGCGGATCTCGCCGGTCGCGGCGATCTGGTCCTTCTTGCCGGCGTCGATGATCGACTTCCAGGCGCCCGCCGCCATGCCGTCCTGCACCCACACGCCGTTGATGTCGGGATAGGTCGCGAGCAGGTTCTGCATCGCCTGCTGGCCCTGCGCCTGGTCCCAGTTGGCGTTCACCTCGTTGACCACCTTGATGTCGGGATGCTTGGCGAAGACCTCGCGATAGCCGGCGACGCGCATCTCGTTGGCCGGGTGGCCGGCGACGCCGTTGATGGCGACGACGTTGCCCTTGCCGTTGAGCGTCTTGGCCAGCCATTCGGCGCCTGCCGCGCCCCATGCCTTCTGGTCGATGCCGACATACATCGCATCGGGCGAGGAGACCTCGGCATCGGTGGAGATGACCAGGATGCCGGCTTCCTTGGCCTGCGCGAAGACCGGGTCGAAGGCCGTCGGGCTGTTGGGGTTGATGATGATCGCGTTGACGCCTTCGTTGATGAAGTTGCGCACATGGGCGATCTGGCCGGGCACGTCGACATTGGCGCTCTGCACCACCACCTCGACATTGTGGCCCTTTTCCTTCCAGGCGGCCGCAGCGGCCTGCGCTTCCTCGATCATCTGCGTGCGCCATTCGGAGCCGACCCAGCCGTTCGAAAGGCCGATCTTGAAGTCGTCTGCGCTGGCGGAGAATGCCGTCACCGCGATTGCGGCCACGGTGGAGAATGCGATTGCGGTGATCTTCTTCATTTTCGTCCTCCCGAAACTGAGCGAAAACCATGATAATCACGGAATGAAATCGATTTCAATCGGCTGATCGCGCCGCTTTCCGTTTGCCCGCCCGCGCATTGCCGATTGCGGGCGCGAAGTGCGATTGACACCCCCGGAAAAGATTATCATGTTAAACAAATTCGGTGCCGACGCGGCGCCCGGCAATCTTGGGAGGAGAGCCGATGCACACACCTGTCCTCATCGTGGGCGCGGGACCGGTCGGGCTGACCGCCGCGATCGATCTGGCATGGCGCGGCATTCCGTCGATCGTCGTCGAGACGCGCTATCCGGGCGAGCCGCCGCCGGTGAAGTGCAACCACGTCGCCGCCCGCACCATGGAGACGTTCCGCCGCCTCGGCCTCTCGGCCGACGTGCGCGCCGCCGGCCTTCCGTCCGACTTCCCCAACGACGTCGTTTTCCTCACCACCGCCACGGGGATCGAGCTGAGCAGGGTGCTGATCCCATCGGTCGACGAGCGCGCGAACGGCCCCATGGACGGCTTCATCGACAGCTTCTGGCCGACCGCCGAGCCGCCGCACCGGATCAACCAGATCTATCTGGAGCCGGTGATCTTCGCCCATGCAAGCAAGCAGAAGCTCATCACCATCCTGAACCGCACCCGGCTCGAAAGCTTCGCGCAGGACGAGACCGGCGTCACGGCGCAGGTGCTGGATCTGGAGAGCGGGACGCCGAAGACGATCCGAGCCGACTGGATGCTGGCCTGCGACGGCGGACGCTCCGGTGTGCGCAAGGCGCTCGGCATCAGGCTGGAGGGGCAGGCCGAGATCGCCCGCTATCTTTCCACCCACATCCGCGCGCCGGAACTTCTCGGACTGATGGGCGGGCGGCGCCGGGGCTGGATGAACCACGCCTATAACGGCCGCCGCACCGGCAACGCGGTGGCCATCGACGGCAAGGAAGAGTGGCTGGTGCACGCGCATATGAAGCCGCACGAGACGGACTTTTCCGCCATCGACCGCGACCGCGCCATCCGCGACGTGCTGGGCGTGGACGACGATTTCGAATACGAAATCCTGAGCAAGGAAGACTGGGTCGCGCGCCGTCTCGTGGCGGAGCGTTTTCGCGACGGCCGCGTCTTCCTCTGCGGCGACGCCGCCCATATCTGGATCCCGATCGCCGGCTACGGCATGAATGCCGGCATCGCCGACGTGATGAACCTCACCTTCTCGCTGGCGGGCCATATAAGCGGCTTCTTCGACGCGGCGATCCTCGACACCTACGAGATCGAGCGCCACCCGATCACCGACCAGCTCTCGCGCTTCGTCGGCGGGCTGGGCGGCAAGGTGGTGAAGCAGCGCAACGCCTACGGCCCCGAGATCGAGACGCCGGGACCGGAGGGCGACCGCCTGCGCGCCGAGCGCGGCGAGGACCTGATCGCGCTCAACGCCGCGCAATATTGCTGCGCGGGGCTCAATTTCAGCTACAGCTACGAGACCTCGCCGGTCATCTTCCACGATGGCGAGACGCCGCCGCCCTATTCGCTGGGCACCTATGAGCCCTCCACCGTGCCTGGCGCGCGGGCGCCGCATGTCATGCTGGAAGACGGCCGCTCGCTCTACGATGCCTTCGGCCCATGGTTCACGTTGCTGCGCTTCGACCCGACCGCCGAGACGAGCGCGCTGACGGACGCCGCTTCCGCCGCCGGCATGCCGGTGCATGTGCTCGACGTGGCGGAGGCCGAGGCCGGAGAGCTCTACCGCCACCGCATGGTGCTGTGCCGCTCGGACCAGCACATCGTCTGGCGCGGCGACGAACTGCCCGGCGACTGCCGCGAGATGGTCGAGGTCCTCGCCGGGCGCCGCATCAGCGGACGCAAGGCGCAGGCCGCCGCGGCCTGAGCGGAGAACGAGCATGACCGTCATCGATGTGCACACCCACATGTTCAGCCGCAGCTGGCTGGAGCAGATACGCGCGGCCGACGATCCGCACTACGAGTTCCGCATCAACAGCGAGGGCGTGGAGTCGGTCTTCGCGCATGGCGCACAGTTCCTCACGCCGCTGCCAGGCCATTTCGACTATGGTCTTCGGGTGAAGAAGATGGATCAGGTCGGGGTCGACGTGTCCATCGTGTCGCTGACGGCGCCGAACGTCTTCTTCGGCGGCGAGGCGTCGAGCACGGCGGCCGCGAAAGCGATCAACGACGACATGGCGCAGGCCCAGCGCGATTTTCCCGACCGCATCCGCTGGATGGCCTCGCTGCCATGGGAATATCCGGACGCGGCGGTAGCGGAATTGTCCCGCGCGCATGCCGCCGGCGCCGTCGGCGTGATGGTGCTTGCCAATATCCGCGGCAGGCATCTCACCGATCCGCTCTTCGCGCCCGTATGGGCGGCCGTCGACAGGCTGGCATTGCCGGTGCTCGTCCATCCGACGACCCCGCCGGGAAGTGCCGCGCACGGGCTGGAGGAATTCGTCCTGACGCCGGCCGTCGGCTTCATGTTCGACACCAGCGTCGCGATCTCGCGCATGATCTACAGCGGCTTCCTCGACACCTATCCGAACCTGAAGATCATCGCCAGCCATGCCGGCGGCGCGCTGCCCTATCTGGTCGGCCGGCTCGACCAGTGCTTCACCAACCTCGCAGACGGCCGCAAGGCGATCTCGGTCAGGCCGAGCGAATATATGCGCCGCATCGCCTATGACGCGGTGACCTATCACGTCGACGCGCTGAAGATGTGCCTCGATGTCGGCGGCGACGAGAACGTCATGTACGGCTCCGACTACCCGCACAAGATCGGCGACATGGAAGGCTGCCTGGCGCGCGTCGACATGCTTCCGGCGGAGCGCCGCAAGGCCGTGCGCGGCAGGAACGCCGAGCGGATATTCAGGCTCTGAGCCGCCGATCGCACGCATGCCGCTTCCGCGCGGATTCATAACGAATTCTACGGCCAATTTTTGGGAGGAAATGGCGATGAGGATGACGGGACGATGGCTGATGCATGCCGCGGCGGCTGCCCTGGCCTGCAGCATGGGCGGACAGGCGCTGGCGCAGGAGACGCCGGTGCGGGGAGGCTCGCTTTCCTATGCGATCGAGGGCGGGCCGGACACGCTGGACTGCCATGCTGGCGCGACGGTGACGGTGCTCTACTTCATCGCGCCGCACTATTCGACGCTGCTCAAGTTCGACGCGGCGCATTATCCGGAGATCATCGGCGACGTCGCCCGGTCGTGGGACCTTGCCGCCGATGGCAGGAGCATCACCTTCAAGCTCAATCCCGACATCAAGTTCCACGACGGCTCCACGCTGGACGCGACCGACGTCGCGGCGAGCTATGAGCGCATGCGCAATCCGCCCGCAGGGATCACCTCGGCGCGCAAGTCGCTCTTCGCCAATATCGAGACGATCGAGGTGGTGGACCCGGCGACGATCAAATTCACCATGAAGCGGCCGGATGCGGCGATCCTCGAGGTCTTCGCCAATCCGTGGAACTGCATCTATTCCGCCGAGAAGCTGGCGGAGAAGCCGGACTATCCGGCCACCCAGGTCATGGGGTCGGGACCGTTCAAATTCGTGGAATACACGCCCGGCGCGCGCTGGAAGGGCGAGCGCTTCGACGGCTACTTCCGCCAGGGCCTGCCTTATCTGGATCGCTTCGAGGTGGTGCAGGTCGAGGGCGCCGGCCTGACCACGGCGCTCGCGGGCAACCAGGTGGATGCGAACTTCCGCATGGTGACGCCGCCGCAGCAGGCGCAGATCAAGGGCGTGCGCGGTGACCAGCTGGTCTTTCCGGCGACCGAATCCGGCACCGTGGTGATGGGCACCCTCAACCACAAGTTCGCGCCCTTCGCCGACGAGCGGGTCCGCCGCGCGCTCAACATCGCCATCGACCGCGACGCGGGCCTGCCGGCGATGAAGCAGCAGACCATCCTGAGCTATATCAGCGGCGCGATGCGCGGCGAGCACAAGTTCGGCATGCCGCGCAGCGAGCTCGCCAAGTTCCCCGGCTTCGGCGGCGATATCGAGAAGCGCCGCGAGCAGGCGCGCGCCTTGCTCAAGGAGGCAGGCCAGGAGAATCTGAAATTCACGCTGCTCAACCGCAACGTGCGCACGCCCTACGAGCCGGTGGGCATCTTCCTCATCGACCAGTGGCGGCGCATCGGCGTGAGCGTGGAGATGCAGCTTGCCGAAACTGGCGAGTATTTCACCCGCCTGCGCGACGGCAATTACGAGGCCGCGGTCGACTACAACGCGGCGTCCGGCGACGACCCGAACGAGGTGCTGCTGAAATATCTGCCGTCCTCGCCGAGCGACTTCACACACCACGAAGACCCGATGCTGCAGGAGCTCTACGACAAGCAGTATGTCGAGCTCGACGAAGCGAAGCGACGGACGCTGGTGCAGGAGTTCGAGGCGAGGGTCTATTCCTCGAACTACAATCTGCACCTCTTCCGCGGCGAGCGGGCGGTCGCCTATCCGGCGAACCTGCATGGCTGGCACATCACGCCGAGCTACTATGTGGGCAACGATCTCGCCGAGGTCTGGTGGTCGCCCAAGTGAGCGAGCGGCCGCGGCGCCATGCGTCGCGACCGCGCTTGCGCCCGGTGGATCAGGTCGCCGGGAGCCGGATTTCGTAGGGCTCTGGGAACAGGTGCTCCTCGAGGTTGTTGCCGCCGCCGCCGCGGTCGACCACGAGGAAATCCTGCGGCGCGCCGATGGGCGTCAGCACCGCGTGCCAGCGGTTGCGCGGATAGTTGACGCCCTGTCCGGGCCGCGTGACGAAGGCCTGCGGCTCGCCCGGCCCGTCCGGCGTGTCGGCACAGACCACGACGAGGAACGGCGCCGGCGACAGCGGCATGAAGGCCTGGCTGCCGAGCGGATGGCGCTCGACCAGCCTGAGCGTCAGCGGAAATTCATAGGGCCGGCCGCGGAAGAGCGAGACCAGCACGCGCGCATCCGGCCCCTCGGCCTCGACCTTCGCCAGATCGTCGATGCGCTCGCACATGCCGCCATTGATGTGGAAACGCTGCGGGCCGTCCGCGTCGATGACGTCGCCGAAAGGCGCGAAACCCGCGCGGGTGAGGGCGCGCGCCGTGATGACGCGTGTCACCGGAAGGTCCCGCCCAGCTTCGGATGGCGGTTCACGTCCTTGTAGAGCAGGTAGCGGAAGGGCCCCGGACCGCCGGCATAGCAGGCCTGCGGGCAGAAGGCGCGCAGCCACATGAAGTCGCCCGCCTCGACCTCGACCCAGTCCCGGTTGAGCTTGTAGACCGCCTTGCCCTCCAGAACGTAGAGGCCATGCTCCATCACATGCGTCTCCTCGAACGGGATCAGCCCGCCCGGCTTGAAGGTGACGATGGTGACATGCATGTCGTGCCGCAGGTCGGAAGGGTCGACGAAGCGCGTCGTCGCCCATGCGTCATCGGTGTCCGGCATCGGGGCGGGGGCGATGTCGTTCTCGTTCAGGAACAGCGGATCGGGCGCGTCCAGCCCTTCCACGAAGTCGTATTCCTTGCGGATCCAGTGGAAGCGCGCCGCCTGCGTGCCAGCGTTGCGCAGCGTCCAGCCGCTCGCCGGCGGAAGGTAGGCATAGCCGCCCGGCGTCAGCACATGGCTTTCGCCGTCGAGCGTGACGGTGATCGCGCCCTCGACCACGAAGAGTACGCCCTGCGCGCCCGCGTCCGGCTCGGGCCGGTCGCTCCCGCCGCCGGGCGCGACCTCCATGATATATTGCGAGAACGTCTCGGCGAAGCCCGACAGGGGGCGTGCGAGAATCCAGGCGCGCGTCCCGTCCCAGAAGGGAAGGAGGCTCGCGACGATGTCGCTCATCACCCCCTTCGGGATCACCGCATAGGCGTCGGTGAACACCGCCCGGCCGGTGTGGATCTGGGTCTGTGGCGGCAGACCGCCCGTCGGCGCGTAGTAGCTGGCGCGGTCCATCAGGCCTGCTCCGGAAGAATGTCCTTGAGGCGCAGCAGGGCGATCTTCTCGACCTGCCGGCATGCGGTGGCGAATTCGGCGTCGCGGTCGTTGTCGAGCCGCGTGGCGAATGCGTCGAGGATGGCGCCCTTCGTCAAACCCTTCACCGCAATGATGAAGGGGAAGCCGAATTTCGCGACATAGTCGCCGTTGAGGCGCGTGAAGGTCTCGCGCTCCGCATCGGTCAGCGCGTCCAGCCCGGCGGAAGCCTGCTCGGCGGCCGATTCCGGCGTCAGCCGCTTCGCCTGCGCCAGCTTGCCGGCCAGATCGGGATGCGCCTTCAGCACGCCGAGGCGCTCCTCCCCGCTCGCCGAGCGGAAGATGCGCGCCAGCGCGTTGTGGAGCCCGGTGGCGCTGTCATGGGCGGCGCCGAGTTCGAGATTGCAGGCGCGTTCGGCCATCCACGGCGAATGCTCGAAGACGCCGCCGAATGTCGCGACGAACTCCTCGCGGCTCATGCGGCTCGGGCGCAGCTTCGGCGGCGCATAGGGATGGGTCGCGATCCAGTGCCGCGCGATGTCCATGCGCGTGGCGATCCATGCGTCGTCGAAGGACGTCACATAATCGATGAAGCGCTGCAGCGAGGCCGCGCGGCCCGGCCGGCCGATCAGGCGGCAGTGCAGGCCGACGCTCATCATCTTCGGTCGCCCCGCCGCGCCCTCGGCGCGCAGCGTGTCGAAGGCGTCGCGCAGATAGGCGAAGAACTGGTCGCCGGAGTTGAAGCCCTGCGCGGTGGCGAATCGCATGTCGTTGGCATCGAGCGTGTAGGGGATGACGAGCTGCGGCGGGATCGCATTGCCGTGCCCGTCATGGTCGAGCCAGTAGGGCAGGTCGTCGTCATAGGTGTCCGAGATCCAGGTGAAGCCGCCTTCCTCCGCCGCAAGCCGCACGGTGTTGGCGGAGGAGCGCCCGACATAGAGGCCGGTGGGACGCTCGCCGGTCACTTCCGTATGGAGGCGGATCGCCTCGATCAAGTCGGCGCGCTCCACCTCGGGGTCGTGGTCGCGATAGTCGATCCAGCGCAGGCCGTGCGAAGCGACCTCCCAGCCGGCAGCCTGCATCGCGGCGACCTGCTCCGGCGAGCGGGCGAGCGCGGTGGCCACACCGTAGACGGTCGCGGGAACATTGGCGGCGGTGAACATGCGGTGCAGGCGCCAGAAGCCGGCGCGCGCGCCGTATTCATACATGGACTCGATGTTCCAGTGGCGCTTGCCGGGCCATGGCACCGCGCCCACCACGTCGGACAGGAAGGCTTCGGATGCCGCGTCGCCGTGGAGGATGCAGTTCTCGCCGCCTTCCTCGTAATTGATGACGAACTGGACGGCGACCTTGGCGCCGCCCGGCCATTTCGCATCCGGCGGATTGGCGCCGTAGCCCCGCATGTCCCTTACATAGCGCATGTCGCAACCGTCTCCGCCTCATCTCGGGCGCGCCGAAGATAATCCATGGACAGTGCTCGATTTCCCAGCAAAAATTTGAAAGAGTTTCGAGGCCATTTCCGGCCTGGAGGGCTTATCGCGCGGCTGCGCGTGCCCCACTATCGCCGGAACGCGCATCGGAGGCGAGATGACCCAGTCTTTGGGGACGCAGGCAGCGGGCGGACGGCTCACCACCCACGTGCTCGATACCGCGGCCGGACGGCCGGCGGCGGGGCTGAAGATCTGGCTCTATCGGGTCAGCGGCAATTCGCACCGCAAGATCAAGGAAGCGGTGACCAATGCGGACGGTCGCTGCGACGCGCCGCTGCTGGAGGGCAAGGAATTCCAGCCGGGCCAGTACGAGCTCGTCTTCTTCGCCGGCGACTATCTGCGCGCCGGCGGCGCGGAACTGCCGGACCCGCTGTTCCTCGACCAGGTGCCGATACGCTTCGGCATGGCCGAGCATACGCATTACCACGTGCCGCTGCTCATCTCGCCCTATGGCTATTCGACCTATCGGGGGAGCTGAGCGATGCAGGTCCGCGCGCATATCCGCTTCCTGCTCAACGACGAGACGGTCGAGACGGGCGACGTGCGCCCCGACGAGACCTTGCTCGACTTCCTGCGCCTGCGCCGCTCGCTGCGCGGCACCAAGGAAGGCTGCGCGGAAGGCGATTGCGGGGCGTGCACGGTGCTGGTCGGGCGGCTGGCCGGCGACAGGCTCGTCTATGAGGCGGTCAATGCCTGCATCCGCTTCGTCGGTTCGCTGGACGGCTGCCATGTCGTGACGGTGGAGCATCTGCGCGGCGCCGATGGCGGGCTGCATCCGGTGCAGCAGGCGATGGTTGGCTGGCACGGCTCGCAATGCGGCTTCTGCACGCCGGGCTTCGTCATGTCGCTCTACGGGCTGTGGATGAACAGGCCGCGCCCCACCGTGCACGAGGTGGAAAAGGCGCTGCAGGGCAATCTGTGCCGCTGCACCGGCTACGAGCCGATCGTCAAGGCGGCGCTGGCGATCTCCAACTACGGCAGGCTGGAAGCCGATTTCCTCGTCGCCGAGCGCGCAGCGGTGGCGGCGCATCTGGCCGCGCTGCGCGACGGCGCGCGCGTGGAAGTGGGCAGCGGCAAGGCCCGCTTCGTCATTCCGGCCGGCGTTGACGACCTTGCGGCCGTCATCGCAGCCGAGCCCGGCGCGCGCATCGTCGCCGGATCGACCGACGTGGGGCTGTGGGTCACCAAACAAATGCGCGACATCGCGCCGGTCGTCTTCATCGGCGGGCTGGACGAGTTGCGCCGCATCGCTGTCCATCCGGACCGGATCGAGATCGCGGCAGGCGCCAGCTACACGGAAGCATTCGATGTCCTTTCGCGGCACATTCCGGCGCTCGGCACGCTGATCGACCGCATCGGCGGCGAGCAGGTGCGCAATATGGGCACGATCGGCGGCAACATCGCGAACGGGTCGCCCATTGGGGATACGCCGCCGGCGCTGATCGCGCTCGGCGCGACGTTGACCCTGCGCAAGGGCGATGCGCGCCGCACCATCGCGCTGGAGGATTTCTTCATCGATTACGGCAAGCAGGACCGCGCGCCCGGCGAGTTCGTGGAATCTGTCTGCGTGCCGCTGCCGGCGCAAACCGCGCATTTCGCGGCCTACAAGGTGACAAAGCGGCGCGACGAGGACATCACCGCCACACTCGGTGCCTTCAACCTCACCTTGGACGGCGACGGCGTGGTGGCATCGGCCTGCATCGCCTATGGCGGCATGGCGGCAACGCCGAAGCGCGCCCGCACGGTCGAGGCGGCGCTTGTCGGAAAGGCGTGGAACGCCGCCACGGTGGAGGCCGCGCTGCCGGCCTATGAAGCCGATTTCAAACCCCTCTCCGACATGCGCGCCTCCGCCGAATACCGCATGCTGGTGGCGAAGAACCTGCTCAGGCGCTTCCTGCTGGAAACCAGCGGCACGCAAAAACCGTTCACCGTCAGGCGGGCGAGGGCGGCGTAGGTGAGTTCATGAACAAGCACACGCTCCCCGATCTGAAGGCGGCGAAAATCGCCGGCGGGGTCCATGCCGACCCGCGCCACGATTCCGCGCACAAGCATGTCACCGGTCAGGCGGTCTATATCGACGACATTCCCGAACCGGCGGGCACGCTGCATGCGGGGCTGGGCCTGTCGAACGTCGCCAACGGCGTGATCCGCGCCATGGACCTGTCGGCGGTGAGGGCCGCGCCCGGCGTCGTCGCCGTGCTGACGGCGGCCGACATTCCCGGCGAGAACGACATATCGCCCGCCGGCATGCATGACGATCCCGTGCTGGCAGACGGCGAGGTCGCCTTTCACGGCCAGCCGATCTTCTGCGTCGTCGCCCGCACCCGCGACCAGGCGCGGCGCGCGGCAAGGCTCGCAAAAGTGGAATATGACGAGCGGCCCGCGCTGGTCGACATCACCGAACTCGACCCCGCAACCGCGCGGCAGGTCGCGACGCCGCTGACCCTGAAGCGCGGCGATGTCGCCACGGCGCTCGCTGAGGCGCCGCGCCGCATCAAGGGCCGCATGTGGCTTGGCGGGCAGGACCATTTTTATCTCGAAGGGCAGGTCTCGCTCGCCGTGCCCGGCGAGGACGACGAGATGATGGTCTATTGCTCCACGCAGGGGCCGAGCGAGACCCAGCACATGATCGCCCATGCGCTCGGCGTGCCCTCCAACGCCGTCACCGTCGAGGTGCGACGCATGGGCGGCGGCTTCGGCGGCAAGGAGACGCAGGCGAACCAGTGCGCGGCGCTTGCGGCGGTCGCCGCCCGCAAGCTCGGCCGCGCGGTCAAGCTGCGGCTCGACCGCGACGAGGACATGACCGCCACCGGCAAGCGGCACGATTTCTCCATCGACTACGATATCGGCTTCGATGAGGAAGGCCGCATCCTCGGCGTGGATTATACGTTCGCGCTGCGCGCCGGATTCTCCGCCGATCTCTCCGGCCCTGTCGGCGACCGGGCGCTGTTCCACTGCGACAACGCCTATTTCCTGCCGCATGTGGAGGCCCGCTCCGCCCTGTTCTTCACCAACACGGTGTCGAACACGGCTTTCCGCGGCTTCGGCGGGCCGCAGGGCATGGTCGGCGCCGAGCGCGTCATCGAAGAGGTCGCCTTCGCTACGGCCAAGGACCCGCTCGAAATCCGCAAGCTGAATTTCTACGACCCGATGGGCGTCAAGGGCAGCCGCAACCTGACGCCCTACCATCAGAAGGTCGAGGACTGCATCATCCAGCGCATCGTCGCCGAGCTGGAGGAAAGCGCCGACTATGCCGGCCGCCGCCGCGAGATCGCGGCGTTCAACGCCAACAGCGACTATGTGAAGCGCGGGCTGGCGCTGACGCCGGTGAAGTTCGGCATCTCCTTCACCAAGACCGAGTCCAACCAGGCAGGCGCGCTGGTGCATGTCTATGCAGACGGCTCCGTGCACATGAACCACGGCGGCACCGAGATGGGGCAGGGGCTGCATCTCAAGGTGGCGCAGGTCGTCGCGGAAGAATTCCAGATCGACCTTTCCCGGGTGAAGATCACCGCCACCACCACCGCCAAGGTGCCCAACACCTCGCCGACCGCCGCCTCCTCGGGCGCGGACCTGAACGGCATGGCGGCGCAGAACGCGGCGCGGCAGATCAAGGATCGGCTGTGCGACTTCGCCGCCGAGAAATACGGCCTGCCCAAGGAGCAGATCATCTTCCTGCCCAACCGCGTGCGCGTCGGCAATCAGGAAATCCCCTTCGACGAACTGGTCAGGCAGGCCTATATGGCGCGGGTGCAGCTCTCGGCCGCCGGCTTCTACAAGACGCCGAAGATCAACTGGGACCGCGCCAAAGGCAAAGGCCACGCCTTCTACTACTACGCCTATGGCGCCGCCTGCTCGGAGGTCTCCGTCGACCTTTTGACCGGCGAATATGTGGTGGAGCGCACCGACATCCTTCACGATGTGGGCCGCTCGCTCAATCCCGCCATCGACATCGGCCAGATCGAGGGCGGGTTCATCCAGGGCATGGGCTGGCTGACGACCGAGGAACTGGTCTGGGACGAGAAGGGCAGGCTGCGCACCCATGCGCCGTCGACCTACAAGATACCGCTCGCCTCCGACCGGCCGAAGATCTTCAACGTGGCGCTGACCGACTGGAGCCAAGCCTACGAGCCCACCATCCACCGCTCCAAGGCGGTGGGCGAGCCGCCGCTGCCGCTCGGCCTGTCGGTGCTGCATGCGCTCTCCGATGCGGTCGCCAGCGTCGCCGGCCACAGGATCTGCCCGCGCCTCGACGCGCCGGCCACGCCCGAGCGCGTGCTGATGGCGGTGGAGCGGCTGAGGGCGGAAGCCGCCGCAGGGCGATGAGCGCGGCTGCGGAGCGGCTGCGGGCCTTTCTCGCCGCTTGGCCGGACATCGCCGTGGTCGAGGTGCGCGAAGCGGCTGGCTCCACCCCGCGCGAGGCGGGAAGCTGGATGCTCGTCTCGGCCGGCGCCGCCTTCGGCACCATCGGCGGCGGACAGCTCGAATTCATGGCGATCGACCGGGCGCGGCAGATGATCGCCGCCGGCCCGCGAACCGACCTGCTCGACATCCCGCTCGGACCGGAGATCGGCCAGTGCTGCGGCGGCCGCGTCAGGATCGACATCGCGGTCGCCGATGCCGAGCTGCGCGGCGCGATCCCGCAACGGATCATAGCCGAGGAGGCGATGCAGCCGCATGTCTATCTTTTCGGCGGCGGCCATGTCGGGCACGAGCTGGCGCTGGCGCTCGCCCTTTTGCCGCTCAACGTGACCGTTGTGGAGACCCGTGCAGACGCGCTCGACGGATTGCCGCCGTCGGTCGCGCCCCTGCTGACCCCCGTGCCGGAGGAGGCCGTGCGCACCGCGCCGGCCGGGTCGGCCTTCGTGGTCCTCACCCACGACCATGCGCTCGACTTCCTGATCGTCGCGGAAGCGCTCAGGCGGAGCGACGCCGCCTATGTCGGCATGATCGGCTCCAAGACCAAGCGGGCAACTTTCCGCAGCTGGTATCTGCGCGAGGCCGGCGGCGCCGATGCCGATCTTTCCCGCCTCGTCAGCCCCATCGGCGGCGACAAGCTGCGCGACAAGCGCCCCGCCGTCATCGCCGCACTGGCCGCCGCCGAGATCGCCACCGCGCTTCTCGCGGAAGGCTAGCCGGCGCAGGCCGGCGTCCCGCAGTCACCGTTCCATCGACCGAATTCCCGCCCGCCCGAAATGTGGCGGAACCTTGGCGCGCCTGCGTTGTTATTGCTGCATTACAACAGAGGAAACACCCCCATGCACGGCATCATCTATCTCGTCGGCCTCGTCGTCATCGTGCTCGCCGTCCTGTCGTTGCTCGGCCTTCGCTGAGCGGCGGCCGCGGCCTCAAGAACAGAAGAAAGAAACCGAGGTTCAAACATGACCATCCACGATGAAACAGTGGCAGTGGTAGCGGCGCCGGCTGGCGACAATGACCGCTCCTATATCGACTGGCCCGCCATCCTCGCCGGCACCTTCCTTGCCACCGCGATCTCCTTCGTGCTGCTGACCTTCGGCTCGGCCATCGGCCTGTCCATGACCTCCGCGCATGAGGGCGAGGGCGTCTCGCTGTTCTGGTTCGCCATCATCGGCGGGCTCTGGCTGCTCTGGGTGCAGATCTCCAGCTTCATGGCCGGCGGCTATCTCACCGGCCGCATGCGCCGCCGCCATGGCGACGCGACGGAATATGAATCCGACATCCGCGACGGCTCGAACGGGCTCGTGATGTGGGCGCTCGCAGTGCTCGTCGGCGCCTTCATCGCCATTTCCGGCGTCAGCGGCGCGATCAGCACCGCAGCGCAGACCGCCGGCGCTGTCGGGCAGGCCGCGGGCGCCGTGGCCGGCAGCGTCGCCGAGGCGGCCGACCCGAACGACCTGCTGCTCGACCGTGCGCTCCGCGGAACCGGCCAGCCGCTCGACGATGCCACCCGTGCGCAGGTGGGCCGCGTGCTCGTCAACGCCGCCACGGAAGGCCAGCTCGACCAGGCCGACCGCGACTTCCTCATCAATGTCGTGGCGCAGCGCGCCGGCATCCCGCCCGAGGAAGCGCAGCAGCGCGTTGACCAGCTCGTGGCGCAGGCGAACCAGCTCGAGGCCGAGGCGCGCGAAGCGGCCGAGCAGGCGCGCCGCGTCGGCATGGTTGCGGCCTTCCTCGCGGCAGCCTCGCTGCTGATCAGCGGTGCGGCGGCCTACTATGCCGCGACGCTCGGCGGCAACCACCGCGACAGGCAGACCGTGGTCGAAGGCTGGTATCGCCCCTGGTAGGCGGCGGCTGATCGAAAGCAGGATGCGGCGGGCCGATGCCCGCCGTATCTATTTCAGGATATCGCGGATCATGCGCTGGCAGCGCTCGGCCATGAAATCGAGCAGCAGCCGCACCTTCGGATCCTGGAAGTTCTTGTGCGGATAGACGGCGGCGAGCTGGACGGCCGGCGGCGGATAGTCCGGCAGGATGACCTTCAGGCGCCGGTCGCGGATGAAGGGCTCGACGTCGAAGCGCGGCTTGTTGACGATGCCGCGCCCGGCCAGCGCCCAGCCGGTCAGCACGTCGCCGTCGTCGGAATCGAACGGGCCGGCCACGTCGTAGCGCACCGGGCCGTCCGGCGTCCGCAGCGTCCAGTGGAACTCCCTTGCACCCGGAAAGCGCAGCAGCAGGCAGTCATGGTGGTCGTCTACCAGTTGCTCCGGCCGCACCGGCTCGCCGCGCTTCTCCAGATAGGCGGGTGCTGCCACCAGCACGCGCTCGCAATCCATGATGCCGCGCATGCGCAGGCTGGAATCCTCCAGCAGGCCGAGCCGGAAGGCGACGTCGATGCCTTCCTTCATGATGTCGACATTGTGGTCAGACAGGCGCAGGCGCACCTCGATGTCGGGATAGCGGTCGCGGAACTCGGGTATGCCCGAGGCGATGAGCCTGCGTCCGAGCCCGAGGGGCGCGGTGACGCGGATCGTGCCGCGCGGCTGGCCGGAAAGTGTGCCAACCGCAGCTTCCGCCTCCGACACCGCTTCCAGCACCTTCTTGGCGCCGTGATAATAGACCCGTCCCGCCTCCGTGGGGGTCAGCTGGCGGGTCGTGCGGTTGAACAGTCGCACGCCGAGATGCTTCTCCAGCTCCTTGATGCGGTTGGACGCCACGGCCGGCGAGACGCGCATGTCGCGCCCGGCGGATGACAGGTTGCCCAGTTCCACCACGCGGACGAAAACGGCGATGTTGTCGAGATATGCCATGGAGCCCTCACTCCTATACCATTGTGAGCCGACTCTTCAGTTTTTTTTGAAAGTCATGGCACATCTCCCCCCTTTCACCGAAAGGATCGCGTCGTAAACTCCGGCGACACTTACGGGGCGGCCGGATGTACGACTACGCGATCTTCTGGGAATGGCTGAGCTTCGCGGCGCGCTGGCTGCATGTCGTCACGGCCATCGCCTGGATCGGCTCGTCCTTCTACTTCATAGCCCTCGATCTCGGCCTGGTGAAGCGCGAGGGCATGCCGGAAGGCGCCAGCGGCGAGGAGTGGCAGGTCCACGGCGGCGGCTTCTACCACATCCAGAAATACATGGTGGCGCCGGCGCGCATGCCGGAGCACCTGACCTGGTTCAAGTGGGAATCCTACGCCACCTGGCTGTCCGGCTTCTTCCTGCTCGCGGTGGTCTACTATGCCGGCGCCGACCTCTACCTCATCGACCGCAACGTGCTCGACGTGCCGCAATGGGCGGCGATCCTGATCTCGATCGCCTCGCTGACGGTCGGCTGGTTGATCTACGACCTGCTGTGCCGCTCGCGCCTGTCCGACAACGACACGCTGCTGATGCTGGTGCTGTTCCCGATCCTCGTCGCCATCGCCTGGGGCTATACGCACCTCTTCACCGGCCGCGCCGCCTTCCTGCATCTCGGCGCGTTCACCGCCACCATCATGTCGGCCAACGTGTTCCTGATCATCATCCCCAACCAGAAGGTGGTCGTGGCGGACCTGATCGCGGGGCGCAAGCCGGACCCGAAATATGGCAAGATCGCCAAGACGCGCTCGCTGCACAACAACTACCTGACGCTGCCCGTCATCTTCCTGATGCTGTCCAACCATTACCCGCTGGCCTTTGCCACCGAGTTCAACTGGGTGATCGCGGCGCTGATCTTCATCATCGGCGTGCTGATCCGGCACTATTTCAACACGGTCCACGCGCGAAAGGGCAATCCGCACTGGACATGGGGCGCGTCCGCCGTGCTCTTCATCGTCATCATGTGGCTGTCGACCGTGCCGGCCGCTCTCACCGGCGAGCCCCGCGCCTCGGCGCGGGCGGAGACGATGATGGCGTCGGCGCATTTTGCTGCCGTGCGCGACACGGTGATGGGGCGCTGCTCCATGTGCCACGCGGCGCAGCCCGGCTGGGACGGCGTGGCCTTCGCGCCCAAGGGCGTCCATCTCGACACGGACGTGCAGATCGCCGAGCACGCGCGCGACATCTACCTGCAGGCCGGCCGCAGCCACGCCATGCCGCCCGGCAATGTATCCTCCATGACGCCGGAGGAACGCGCGCTGCTGGTCGCGTGGTTCGAGGACGCGGGCAAGTGACCGCCCTCCTCCTGCGCGGCCGCACGCTCAGCTTCATCACCGAGCCGGAAAGTGCCGACGACCGCGCCTCATACCGCTATGAGGAAGACGGCGGCGTGCTGATGCGCGACGGCAGGATCGTCGCGATCGGTGATTTCACGCAGCTCGCCGCCGGGCAGGGCAAGGGCGCGACGGTCATCGACCACCGCCCGCATCTCCTCATGCCCGGCTTCATCGACGCGCATCTGCACATGCCGCAGATGCAGATCATCGCCAGCTACGGCGCCGAGCTGCTGGACTGGCTGAACGACTACACCTTCCCAGAAGAGACGAAGTTCCGCGACGCCCAGCACGCGCGGCGCATCGCCCGCCTGTTCCTCGACGAGACCGTGCGGCATGGCACCACCACCTTCGCCGCCTATTGCACCGTGCACCGGCAGAGCGCCGATGCGCTGTTCGCCGAGGCGCTGGCGCGCGACATGCGTATCATTGCCGGCAAATGCCTGATGGACCGCAACGCGCCCGACGGCCTCACCGACACGGCGCAGTCAGGCTACGACGACACGAAAGCGCTGATCGCCGAGTGGCACGGCAGGGGCCGGCTGCACTATGCCATCACGCCGCGCTTCGCCATCACCTCGACGCCGGAGCAGATGGAGGCTGCCGGCGCGCTCTGCCGCGAGCATCCCGGCCTGCACATGCAGACGCACCTGTCCGAGAACCGCGCCGAAATCGCCTTCACGCAGGAACTCTATCCCTGGTCGCAGGACTATACCGACGTCTATGCGCGTTACGGTCTGCTGGGGCCGAAGGCGCTGTTCGGCCACTGCATCCATCTGTCCGAACGCGAGGCGGATGCGCTGTCGGATTCGGAATCGGTGGCGGTGTTCTGCCCCACCTCCAACCTCTTCCTCGGCTCGGGCCTGTTCGATTACCAGCGCTATCGCCGCCGCCGCAAGCCGCTGCGCGTCGCGACCGCCACGGATGTCGGCGGCGGCACGAACTATTCCATGCTGCGCACCATGGACGAGGCCTACAAGGTGATCGCGCTGCAGGGCGAGAAGCTCAACCCGCTCGCCGCCTTCTGGCAGATCACGCTGGGCAACGCCAAGGCGCTGTCGCTCGAGGCGCATGTCGGCACGCTGGACGCCGGCACGGACGCCGACATCGTGGTGCTCGACTCCCGCGCCACCCCCGCCATGGCGCTGCGCATGGAAACCGCCGAGACCCTTGCGGAAGAGCTCTTCCTGCTGCAAACGCTGGGCGACGATCGCGCGGTTCGGGAGGTCTATGTTGCGGGAAGAGCGGCGAAGGGGGAATTGCGGTAGCGGCAAGCAACGGGCCGGGCGGCAAGCCGCATGACGACCGATCCTCGCAGCTTCTTCATCTCGCTCTTCTCCGCCGCGGTTTCGGCCGCCGACCCGCGGCTGGTGATCCGCAGCCACCTGCCCGAACGCCCCAAGGGCCGCACCATCGTCATCGGCGCGGGCAAGGGTTCCGCGCAGATGGCGCAGGCCTTCGAGGAGGCGTGGGACGGACCGCTGGAGGGCGTCGTGGTGACGCGCTACGGCTATGGTGCACCGTGCCGCCGCATCGAGGTGCTGGAGGCCGCGCATCCGGTGCCTGACGCCGCCGGCCTCGCCGGCTCGAAACGCCTGTTCGATGCCGTTTCCGGGCTCACGCCGGACGACCTCGTGGTGGCCCTTATCTCGGGCGGCGGCTCCGCGCTGCTGCCGTCGCCGCCGGAGGGCATGACTCTCGCGGATGAAGTCGCCGTCAACGAGGCGCTGCTGGCCTCCGGCGCGCCGATCGCCGCCATGAACACGGTGCGCAAGCACCTCTCCGCCATCAAGGGCGGGCGGCTGGCGCTCGCCGCGCATCCGGCGCGCGTGGTGTCGCTGGTCGTCTCCGACATTCCGGGCGACAACCCGGCCTTCGTCGCCTCCGGCCCGACCGTGCCCGATGCCGCGACGCGGGCTGACGCGCGCGACATCGTCGCCGCATGGAAGCTCGACCTGCCGCCCGCCGCGCTCCGCCATCTCGACAGCGTCGCAGCCGACGCGCCGCGCCCCGACGATCCGCGCTTCGCCGCCAACACGGTGCGGGTGATCGCGTCGGCCGCGGTCTCGCTGGAGGCCGCTGCGGACGCCGCGCGCAAGGCCGGCATCGAGGCCGTCATCCTTTCCGATTCGATCGAGGGCGAGGCGCGCGACGTGGCCGGCGTCCACGCCGCGATCGCGCGCGAGATCGCCACGCGCGATCGCCCGTTCCGCAAGCCGGTGCTGCTTCTGTCCGGCGGCGAGACCACCGTCACCATCCGCGCCAGGGGCGGCAAGGGTGGCCGCAATTCCGAGTTCCTGCTGGCGCTGGCGCTCGGCATCGACGGCGTGCCGGGCATCCACGCATTCGCCGCCGACACGGACGGCATCGACGGCTCCGAAAGCAATGCCGGCGCCTTCGCCGACCACACCAGCGCCACGCGCATGCGGGCCGCGGGCGTCGACCCCCGCGCAGCAGTGGCGCGCAACGATGCATGGACGGCGTTCGACGCGGTCGGCGACCTGTTCGCGCCCGGGCCGACGGGCACGAACGTGAACGACCTGAGGGCGGTGCTGGTCAGGTAAGGTGCGTCCTTCGAGGCTCGCCCGCCGAGGGGCTGGGATGACTGAAACCTTCGTGCGGGCTCGCACCTCAGGATGAGGGATGTCGGGGAATCGAGCCTCCAGCCGCGGGTTCGATCAACTCAACCTCCCTCATCCTGAGGCACGAGCGAAGCGAGCCTTGAAAGACGCACATCCGCTGAAGCTGCCATGGACGCGCCCTACGCCGCCATCAGCGCCTTCACCTTGCGCATGTCGTCGAGGAAGCGGGCGCGTTCGGCGTCCTTGTCGGCCTGCTCGCGGATGCGCAGCAGGTAGGAGGGGTGGATGGTGACGAAGACGCGCAAGCCGTCGTCGCGCATCAGCACATGGCCGCGCTCGCGCGTGACCGGAACGGGGCGCTCCAGCAGCGCCTGCGCGGCCGTGGCGCCCAGCGCCACCACGAGGTCCGGCTTGATCAGGTCGAGTTCCTGACCGAGCCACCAGCGGCACGCCTTCACCTCGCCGGCATTGGGCTTGGAGTGGATGCGCCGCTTGCCCCGCGGCTCGAACTTGAAGTGCTTCACCGCATTGGTGACATAGGTGATGGCGCGGTCGACGCCGGCTTCGGCCAGCACCGCGTCGAACATGCGCCCGGCCGGCCCGACGAAGGGTTTTCCGGCAATGTCCTCCTGGTCGCCCGGCTGCTCGCCGACGAAGACCACGCGGGCGTCTTCCGGTCCTTCGCCGAAGACGGTCTGGGTGGCGTCGCGCCACAGCGGGCAGCGGCGGCAGCCGTCTGCCTGCCGCTCCAGTTCGGCCAGCGTTTCGGCGCGCTCTTCCGGCGCGTCGGCGATGTCGCCGCGCGGCCAGTGGCGTTCCTGTATCTTTGCATGGTGAGGGGCCGGCATGGTCGGCATCCTTTCGATCATTTCCGTGGCTGAGCGGTCGGCGCCACGGATCAGACCGGGAATGAGCGAAGCCTCCGGCAGGTTCCGCCAGTATTTCTTCGGCATCTCCGCCTGCATGGCCTTCACCTTCAGGCGGGCGGGATTGAAGATGCTGGCATAATAGGTCGACCAAAGCGCCTCCAGCCCGTCGTCGGTCGGGGCGTCCGCCCGCGCAGCACCCGGACCGAAGGCGAGCCGCTCGCCGTCCCAGTCGGCCGAGATATGGGGCGTGAGGATCGTCCAGCGCATGCCGGCGAAGCGGCGTACGAAGAAAAGCGCGTTGCGCTCGACGATGAAATGCGCCGACTCGAACCAGGCGACGTAATGCGGTCCGCCATCGCCCGCGACCTCGCGGAAGCGGACGAAGGCACGCATCTTGTGGATGTCGCGCCGTACCGCCTTGGCCATGGCATGCAGGCTTCTCACGTCGGCATCGGAAGTGATGGCGAGCAGGTCCGGCTCGCGCCGCAGGCGGTGGAGGACGCGGTAGAGCAGGGCGAAGCGCTGCGGATCGGAATGGCAGATAGCAGTCTCGGCCAGATCGATGAAGGCACGCGGGACGTTGAAGGTACCGGGCTGCATTTCCTGCTCCCTCCCTGACACCTCTCCACAAGGCGGAGGGGTCAGGGGTGGAAGTACGTCACGCTCTACCACCCAGCGCACATCCTGCGGCGGCACGTCGGCCAGCACCAGCCGGCGCGCGGCGGCGCGCCAGCCGGAAAAATCGGTCTCGCCGCTAAGCGCCACCGCTTCACCGCCGAGGTCGAGGGCCTGCTGCGCGCTCATCAGAACAGGCTCATCTGCCGTGGCTGCGGCGCCAGCCGGGCGCGCAGGTTCTCCGCGTCGAGCGCGCCGCCGGGCGACCAGCCGTCGGCGACGATGAAAGGGCGCACCTTCGCGATCGACTGGCACAGGCGCGCCACGTCCTCCAGCCGCAGCCGGCGGTGGCGGCGCTGCTCCACCATCTTCGCCACCGCCTTGGTGCCGAAGCCCGGCACGCGCAGCAGCAGCTCGCGCGGGGCGCGATTCACATCCACCGGAAAGTCTTCGCGATGCGCCAGCGCCCATGACAGCTTCGGGTCGATGGCCAGATCGAGCATGCCGTCCGGCCGGTGCGACAGGATCTCCTGCCGGTCGAAACCATAGAAGCGCATCAGCCAGTCGGCCTGATAGAGCCGATGCTCGCGCATCAGCGGCGGCTTTACCAGCGGCAGCGCGTTCGACGCGTCGGGGATCGGGCTGAAGGCGGAGAAATAGATGCGCTTCAGCCGGTAGCTGCCGTAGAGCCGCGCGCTGGTGGTGAGAATGGTGCTGTCAGGCGTGGCGTCCGCGCCCACGATCATCTGCGTGGACTGGCCGCCCGTGGCGAAGCGGCGGCGCTTCTTCGTCCGCAGCGTCGGCTCGGCCATGTCCTCGATCTTGGCGCGCAGATGCGCCATGGAAACGCGGATCGTCTCGGGCCGCTTCTCCGGCGCCAGGCGCTTCACGCCCTCGTCTGTGGGCAATTCGACATTGATGGAGAGCCGGTCGGCATAGCGGCCCGCCTGCTCCAGCAGCTCCGGCGCACATTCTGGGATGGTCTTGAGGTGGATGTAGCCAGAAAAATTCTCCTCCTCGCGCAGCCGCCGCGCCACCTCGACCAGCTCGGCCATCGTCTCGTCGGGCGAGCGGATCACGCCCGAGGAGAGGAACAGCCCCTCGATGTAGTTGCGCTTGTAGAACTCGACCGTCAGCCGCACCACCTCCGCCACCGAGAAGCGCGCCCGCCGCACATTGGAGGAGGAGCGGTTGATGCAGTAACTGCAATCGTAGATGCAGAAATTGGTCAGCAGGATCTTCAGCAGCGAGATGCAGCGCCCGTCCGGCGCATAGGAGTGGCAGATGCCCATGCCCTCCGTCGAGCCGATGCCGCCGCTCTTCAGCGAATCGCGTTTCGCCGCGCCGGAGGAGGCGCAGGAGGCGTCATACTTGGCGGCGTCGGAAAGAATCGCCAGCTTGTCACGGATCGGAAGCGGGGCCATTCGTTCATGATATGTTCCAATCTCCGACTTGGCCATATCATTTGACACCGTTTCGCCCATGAGCCACGCACCGATGTTCGAGGATGTCGCCAGGGAGCCCGCCATGCGCCTTTTCATCGCTTCGGCCATCTTCATCGTCGTGGGAGGGTCGGCGCAGGCGACCGGCGGCATCTCCTGCGAGGCAGAGGACCGTGCAACACGGATCAGGCTCGACGCGGGCGTCACCAGCGGCATGGGCGCGCCGATTTTCGCCTTCGCGGGCAAGACGGAGATCAGTGACGAGCGCGTGCCGGCCGATCTCAGGACGACGGATTTCGCGCGCGAGCATGTCGCCCAATATTGGCTCGACAATCAGGAATTGAAGCTGCTGCTCTACCGCGAGCGGGAAGACGCGGCCGAGCACGGCTATGTCGAAGCCACCGTCACCACGCGCGGCGATGGGGCTGGAACCTACAAGGGCGACTATGCGCTGACCGCATATACGGTCGGCCGGTCAGGCGAAGGCACGACCATCTCGCTGCGCGGAAAGATTCTCTGTGAGGTCGAGTAGTCAGCCGGCGATGTCGATGACGCCGCAATCGCCCGCCTCGCTGCCGAAGGCGATGCGGCGGCCTTCGCGGTCCCAGCCCATGTCGGTGAGCGGCCCCTTGCCGCCGCGTCGCAGCAGCACTTCCTTCTGGTCGGCGCAGCGCGCCGCCAGCACCATGCCGTCCGCATAGCCGATCGCCAAAATCTCGTCGGTCGGGTGGAAGGCGACGGCGGTCACCTGCGCGTCGCCGCGCGTGCCGAGCTCCAGCGGCGCCTTGCCCATCGGGCCGTCCTTGGCCTGAAACGGCCAGACGATGGCCGCCGGCGCGCCGGAGCTCGCCAGCCAGCGGCCCTTCGGCCCCCATGAGAGGCTCTTCACCTTGGCGGGGTAGCCGCTCATGCGCATATGCTTGCCGTCGGCGATCTTCCAGCCGTGCAGCGCGTTCTCCTGCATCGCGGTGACGAGGAAATTGCCGTCCGGCGAGAAGGTGATCTTCGTATGCGCGCCGGCCCATTCGAGCTCCACCGGCTTGCCCTGCGCGGCGGGGAAATGGAGCGTGGCGCCGTTATAGCGCGCCACGCCGATCCGCAGGCCCTTCGGCGCGAAGGCGACGTCCTCGGCCGAGCGCGGATGCTGGAACTCGCGCAGCGTGCCGTCGGGCATGCGCACCCATGCGGTGCGCCCGCTGGCGAAGGCGATCGCGCCCTGCGGGCCGGCCGCCACGCTGTTGATCCATTTGCGGCCGATCCCGGCCAGCGTGACGACATTGCCGTCCGCGTCGAGCGACTGGACCTTGCCGTCCTCGCCGCCGGTGATCAGCGCCTTGCCGTCGAGCGACGGCCGCGCGCAGAGCAGGCCGTCATGTGCTGTCACTTCCTTGTGGCCGTCCGCCAGCCGGTGCACGGTGCCGTCGGCAAGGGCGAAATGCGGCACGTCGCCGACAAAGGCGGCGGTAACGCAATGTCCGGGAAGGTCGAGCGGGGCAACGGTCGGCACGGTTTCAGGTCTCCTCGGGCATCGTGCGTGCGTCCCAACGCAGGACGCGTGCTTCGCCGACCGGAATACGCGCATCCTTCGCATAGGTGAAGACGAACCAGTCGTCCCAGTTGTCGATCAGCCAGTCCGCCGCGAGGCCCCCGTCGACGCTCCGGCTGGCGATGGGGAAATGATGCAGGATGAGGCCTGCCTTGGTGCCGGAAGCGGTGACGACGCCGAGCCCGCAATCGTCACTGCGCGGATCGTAGACCAGAAGATCGACCGGGCCGGAGCCCGGCCCGAGATCGTAATTGTCGGAAAGTCGCAGGATGTCGCCGGGGGCGAGCGCCTGCCCGGCGAGGTCGATGAGCAGCGGCAATTACGCCGCCTGACAGGCTTCGAAGGTGCGCCGCAGCCGCTCCTCGTCGAGATCGCGGCCGATGAAGACGAGCCGCGTCTCGTGCTTCTCGCCGTCCTTCCAGGCGCGCTGGTGGTCGCCCTCAAGCAGCATGTGGACGCCTTGCAGCACATAGCGGTCCGGATCGTCCTTCAGCGCGATGATGCCCTTGAGGCGCAGGATGTTGGGGCCGTCCATCTGCGTCGTCTTCTCGATCCACGGGAAGAACTTGCGTGGGTCCATCTCGCCGCCGCGCAGCGAGATCGACTTCACCGTGACATCGTGGATCGGCGAGGCCTCGCCGTGATGATGATCATGATCATGGTGATCGTGGCCGTGATGGTGATGGTGATGGTCGTGGTCGCAATCCGGCCCGCATTCATGGTCGTGGTCGTGATCCTCGTGGTCGAGGAAGTGCGGATCGTTGTCGAGCGCGCGCTTGAGGTCGAAGGCGCCGCGGTCCAGAACCTCGTCGAGCGCCACGCCGGAGCGCTGGGTGCGATGGATCTTGGCGGCCGGATTGATGGCGCGCACCGCGGCCTCCACGTCGCGCAGCTCTTCCGGCGTCACGAGGTCGGTCTTGTTGAGCACCACCACGTCGGCGAAGGCGATCTGGTCCTCGGCCTCTTTGGAATCCTTCAGGCGCAGCGGCAGGTGCTTGGCGTCGACCAGAGCCACCACGGCATCGAGCCGGGTTTTCGCGCGCACGTCGTCATCCATGAAGAAGGTCTGCGCCACCGGCGCAGGGTCGGCCAGCCCGGTGGTCTCCACGAGGATCGCGTCGAAGCGACCGGGGCGGCGCATCAGGCCCTCCACGGTGCGGATCAGGTCGCCGCGCACCGTGCAGCAGATGCAGCCATTGTTCATCTCGTAGATTTCCTCGTCGGATTCCACGATCAGGTCGTTGTCGATGCCGATCTCGCCGAACTCGTTGACGATCACGGCATAGCGCTTGCCATGGCTCTCCGAGAGAATGCGGTTGAGCAGCGTGGTCTTGCCCGAGCCGAGATAGCCGGTGAGCACGGTGACGGGTATCTGTTGCTGCGTCTGCGACATGGCGAACCTCTGGAATTTCGGATGACGTGCCGCCGATATAGGGTGTGCGGCGGCGTTTTGCACGGGGCAGATACTATGCCAGCGTATCCAGATCGAAGGCGGCCACCTCGCGCAGCAGGGCGATGAAGCCTTGCGCCGCGTGCTCAATCATCGCTTCGCCCGCCTCCACCGTCGCGGCCGCCGCATTTCCCGCGACGCCGTCTGGCGAAAGGTCGTGCATCATCCAGCCGAAGGCGTGCGGGCCATAGGCGCGCAGATGGACGAAGTCGCGGGCGAAATCGGCTTGCCGGTTGGGGAAGTCGCGCGCCTTCGCCATGTCGACGAGATCGGGCCGCAAAGCGCGCATCACCGAGGTCTCGATGAAGCCGCCATGGATGCCGTAGGCGCGCTCGTCGTCGCTGACCAGTCCGGCGGGGTAGCCGAATCGCGTCCAGCTCGTGGCGACGGCCAGCATGCGGTGGCGGGCCCGCAGCTCCGTCGCCACCACCGTCATCAGCGGCGCGTTGCCGCCATGGGCATTGAGCATCACGAAGCGGCGCATGCCGCGCCGGGCGCAGTCGGCGCCGATGGCGATCCAGCGCTCGATGGCTTCGGCGTACGTCAGCGTCCACGTGCCGGCGACGTCCATGTGCTCGATCGAATAGCCGACGCGCTCGACGGGAAGGAAATCGACGCTCAGCCCAGTGGGAAGGCCGGCGGCGACGCGGGCGGCGATCCCTTCCGCAATGATCGCATCGGTCTCGAAGGGGAGGTGCGGCCCGTGCTGCTCATGGGCGCCGAGCGGCAGGACGGCGATGGCGGAGGCGGATCGATCGGATGTCATAAGATTGATAAGACGCTCTGGCATGAGGTGATGCATCTTGCCGGCAAAGAAACGTGCCTCATCGCCGGCAGGCATGCGCTGCGCTATCTTGAAGCGTGACGGTCGGCTTATGCAACCCAACGGGTGAGGGGAAGTCATGGCAAAATCCGGAAAGACATCCGCCGCCGTACGGCTCCAGTCCGTGGCGCGCCTGTCGCGCACGGCGCTTGCCGCGCGGCTGCTGCAACACGGCTTCTATGCCGGGCAGGACCAGATCATGCTGGCGCTGGCCGAGACCGACGGTCTGACGCCCGGCAACCTCGCGCAGCGGCTGGGCGTGCGCCCGCCGACCATCACCAAGACCATCAACCGGCTGCAGGGCCAAGGCTTCGTCGAGCGCCGGGCGAGCGAGAACGATTCGCGGCAGGCGCATATCTGGCTGACCGAAACCGGCAGCGAGGCGATCCGCGGCATCGAGAAGGCCGTGCGCAAGACCGACAAGCAACTGGTCAAGGGCCTCGACAAGAAGGAGCTGAAGCAGCTCATGAAGCTGCTGGCGCGCGTCGAGGCCAATCTGTCGTCGGAAGCGGTGCCGGTCGCCGAGGATGACGAGCCGGAAGAAGAGGTCGCATGAGCCGCCGAAATGGCCTTGCGGTCCGGCCGCGTTGATCGCAGATTGCCGCCATCAGCATGATCCCGATCATGCGCGGCGCTGAACTGGAATCATCTTGCAGCAGAACAAAACCGATGGCGGGACACCACCCGCCGCCATCCTTCTCTTTCTCGGCGCGCTCGTCTCCTTCGTCTTCCTCGACACCACGGCCAAATATCTCGGCCGGCAGGGACTGAATCCGCAATTCATCGCCTGGGTGCGCTTCGCCGTGCATCTCGTGCTCGTCGCGATCGTCTTCCGGATTTGGCACAATCCCGAACCGCTGCGGACGCGCAGCCTGCCGTTGCAGGTGGTGCGCGGCCTGTTCCTGTTCGGCTCGACGATCTTCAACTTCTTCGCCCTGCACACCCTGCAGCTCACCGAGGCCATGGCGATCTACTTCCTGTCGCCGATGGTGGTCACGGCGCTTGCAGGGCCGATCCTGGGCGAATGGGCCGGCTGGCGGCGCTGGATGGCCATCGGCGTCGGCTTCGCCGGCATGCTGGTGGTGACGCGGCCGGGGCTCGCCGCCTTCGACGTCGGCTACCTGTTCTCCATCCTGTCGATGCTTTCCTACTCGGCCTATCTGCCGATGACGCGCCGGATGGGTGCCACCGAGAGCGCGGGAAGCCTCATCTTCTATTCTGCGCTGGCGCCGGTGGTGCTGATGTCGCCGCTGGTGCCCCTCTACGGCAGCATGCCGGAACACTGGTTCCTGTGGGTGCTGCTCGCCCTGCTCGGCGTCTACGGCACGCTCGGCCACTGGCTGCTGATCAAGGCCTACAAGCTGGCGACCACGACCCAGCTCGCGCCGCTCCCCTACCTGCAGATCGTCGGCGTGACGATCTCGGGCTATGTCGTTTTCGGCGACATACCGGACATGTGGACGGTCGCGGGCTCGGCGATCATCGTGGCGTCCGGCCTCTACATCGTCCAGCGCGAGCGCAGGCTGCGGCTCAGGAACAGCGCCACGCCCAACCTCGACGACGAGGAGATCGCGAAAAAGCTTTGACACTGAACGGGCTTGTGGCCTAACGGCCCTTAAACGGTTTAAACCCGGCGGAGGAGGCGACGCTGGCGCAGAAGATCAAGCTTTCCACCATTGCCGACAGTCTCGGCGTCTCGACCGCGACGGTGTCGCTGGCGCTGCGCGACAGCCCGCTGGTGGCCGATTCGACGCGCGAGCGGATCAAGGAGCACGCGCGCGCCATCGGCTACATCTACAACCGGCGCGCCGCCTCGCTGCGCACCTCGCGCTCCGGCATCGTCGGCGTGGTCGTGCACGACATCATGAACCCGTTCTATGCCGAGATCCTGCGCTCGATCGAGACCGAGCTCGACCGCTCGCGCCAGACCTTTCTGCTCTCCAACCACTACGACAAGATCGAGAAGCAGCGGACCTTCCTCGACACGCTGCTCCAGCTCGGCGCCGACGGCGTCATCATGTCGCCAGCCATCGGCACGCCGCCGGAGGACATCCGCCTGGCCGAGGACAACGGCATGCCCGTCGTGCTGATCGCGCGCTCCGTCGATGGCGCGGAGGTGCCGGCCTTCCGCGGCGACGACGCCTACGGCACCGCGCTCGCCACCAACCACCTCATCTCGCTCGGCCACCGGCGCATCGCCATGGTCGGCGGCACCGACCAGACCTCGACCGGCCGCGACCGCTATCTCGGCTACCTGTCGGCCATGCAGAAGGCCGGGCTCGACGTGCCGCCCTCGATGCGGCTCGCCGGGCCGCGCACCAAGCAGGGCGGCTTCGAGATTTCCGGCGAGTTCCTGGCCCTGCGCGAAAAGCCCACGGCGGCCGTCTGCTGGAACGACCTCGTCGCCATCGGGCTGATGAACGGCATCGCGCGTGCCGGTCTGGTGCCGGGCGTCGACATCTCCGTCACCGGCTATGACGACCTGGAAGAGGCGGCCATCGCCACGCCCGCGCTCACCACCGTCTGGAACGGTCAGCGCGAGGTCGGGCGCCGCGCCGCCCGCGTCCTGCTCGACCGGCTCAACGGCGCGACGGTGAAGACCAGCCTCGAGCTGATCCGTCCCGAGCTGCATGTGCGGCAGTCCACCGCCAATCCGCGCAACCGCTGAACCCGCCGCCCGCTTCCGAAGCCTGCCGTAATGGATAAGCCGGCCGCAGCGGCGGTTGGCAACCATCGGGGCCGTGTCTACCGTTCTCCTCGCGAAGAAGGAGAACGTCATGGCGAGCGCGCATTCCGACGTGACCGTGGTCATCCCCGGACCGGTGCATCCCTACGTCAATGAGCGTATCGGGCGCGAATTCCGCCTCGTCGTGTTGCCCGAGCCCGATCTTTCACTGATGACGCCCGAGCAGATCGCCTCGGTGCGGGCCATCGCTAGCTACGGGCTGGTGCCGACCGCCTTCATGGATGCGTTCGACAGGCTGGAGATCGTTTCCAATTTCGGCGTCGGCTATGACGGCGTCGATACCAGGCGCTGCGTCGCCAGGGGCATCATGGTCACGCATACGCCGGACATCCTTACCGAGGAGGTGGCGGACACCACGATCGGCCTGCTGCTCAACACCGCGCGCGAGTTCAACCGTGCCGAGAAGTGGCTGCGCGAAGGCAAGTGGGAAAGCATCGGCAATTACCGCTTCTCCGCCGCCACGCTGCGGGGCCGCCATGCGGGCGTCTTCGGCATGGGCCGCATCGGGCTGGCCGTGGCCAGGCGGCTCGAGGCGATGGGGCTGAAGATCAGCTACCACAATCGCCGGCAGGTGCCGGACATGCCCTACGACTACTATCCGACGCTGAAGGACCTCGCCGCCGCGGTCGACACGCTGATCTCGGTGGTGCCCGGCGGCGCCGCGACCGACAGGATCGTCAACGCCGAGATTCTGTCGGCGCTCGGTCCCGACGGCATCTTCATCAATATCGGCCGCGGCTCCACGGTGGACGAGGACGCGCTGATCGCGGCGCTCACCGACGGGACGATCCTTGCCGCGGGGCTGGACGTGTTCGCCGACGAGCCGCATGTGCGGCCGGAGCTCATCGCGCTGGAGAACACGGTGCTGCTGCCGCATGTCGGCTCGGCCTCCTTCCAGACCCGGCAGGCCATGGCCAATCTGACCGTGGACAATCTGGTGAGCTGGTTCGACGGCAAGGGTCCGCTCACACCCGTGCCGGAGACGGCGCACCTGCCGCACCCGAAGGGCTGACGCCTACTCGGCCGCCTGCCGGTTGATCAGCCGCGCCGCCTCGTGGGCGCGCACGGCATCGCCGAAGGCGCGGAAGATGCGCGCAGAGGCGTCGTCGCTCGCCGCCCAATATTCCGGATGCCACTGCACGCCGACGGCGAAGGCCGGCGCATCGCGCACCGAGACGGCCTCCACCGTGCCGTCCGGCGCGATCGCCTCCACCGCCAGCCGCTCGCCCAGACGGCCCACGGCCTGCCGGTGCAGCGAGTTGACCCTGATGTCGCCGGCGCCGAAAATCCCGGCCAGGCAGGTTCCGGGCTTGATGGTGACGACGTGGCGCAGCGCGAAGCGCTCGTCCTGCGTGCCGATGTCGGGCGAGCGATGGTCCATGCGGCCGGGCTCGTCCTGGATTTCCGCGGCAAGCGTGCCGCCCAGCGCCACGTTCAGTTCCTGGATGCCCCGGCAGATGGCGAGAAGCGGCACGCCGCGCGCGATCGCCTTGCGGATCAGCGGCAGCGTGGTCGCGTCGCGGTCGCGGTCATAGGGGCCGTTCGCCTCGCCGGCCTCGCCGCCGTAATGTTCCGGAAAGACGTTCGACTTCGAGCCGGTGATCATAACGCCGTCGACGCGCTCAAGCAGCCCGTCGAGGTCGAGCCTCTCGCCGAAGGAGGGCAGGACCAGCGGCAGCACGCCCGCCACGTCCGCCGCCGCGGCGAGATATTGCTGCGGCGCGGCGTGCCAGCTGTAGTTCTCGAAGTTGCGCACGTCGGAAGAGACGGCAACGAGCGGCTGTGTCATGGCGGGTCCCGGGCGGATGTCGTTGCCTCCAGCATAGTCCTGAATCCCTTCGCAGATAAGGCCTTGCCGACATCACCTTCGCGGCCGGCCGGGCGCTACTTTGGTCGAATCTTTACTCGCTTCCGCGCGGGTGTAATCTCGCCGCAGGCGCGACAGGCACAAGGATCGCGCTCTGATCCTATCGGGAGGTTCGTTCATGGATCGTCGTACATTCATTACCCGGGCCGGCCTTGCCGGCGCCGGAGCGGCCGCTGCCACCACGCTTGCAGCGCCTGCGATCGCGCAGTCCAATCCCAAGGTCACGTGGCGTCTGGCATCTTCGTTCCCCAAGAGCCTGTCAGAGACGATCTATGGCGGCGCCATCGCGCTGGCGAAGAACGTCTCCGAGGCGACGGACGGCAATTTCGAGATCCAGCTCTTCGCCGCCGGCGAGCTGGTTCCGGCGCTGGAGGTGGCGAACGCCGTTGCGGCCGGCACCGTCGAGGCGTGCCACACGGTCGGCTACTACTATTGGGGGCAGGACCCGACCTGGGCGCTCGCCGCCGCCGTGCCGTTCTCGCTCAACGCCCGCGGCATCAATGCCTGGCACTATCACGGCGACGGCATCGCCCTCTACAACGAGTTCCTGGCGACCAAGGGGCTCGTCGGCTATCCCTCGGGCAACACCGGCGTGCAGATGGGCGGATGGTTCCGCAAGGAGATCAACACCGTCGCCGACCTTCAGGGCCTGAAGTACCGCATCGGCGGCTTCGCCGGCAAGGTGATCGAGCGGCTTGGCGTCATTCCGCAGCAGCTCCCCGGCGGCGAGATCTACCAGGCGCTGGAGAAGGGCACGCTCGATGCCGCCGAATGGGTCGGCCCTTTCGACGACGAGAAGCTCGGCTTCCACAAGGTCGCGCCCTACTACTACTATCCCGGCTGGTGGGAGGGCGGGCCCACCGTCCACGCCATGTTCAACAAGCAGAAGTTCGAGGAACTGCCCAAGCAGTACCAGAACGTCCTGCGCATCGCCGCGCAGGCGGCCGACCAGAACATGCTTTCCGCCTATGACTGGTTCAACACCGCGGCGATCAAGCGGCTCGTCGGCGCCGGCGCGAAGCTGCGTCCGTTCAGCCAGGAGATCATGGCTGCGTCCTTCGACGCCGCCAACGCGGTCTATGCCGAGATGGAAGCCAACAATCCCATGTTCAAGAAAATCTGGGAATCGATCAAGGCCTTCCGCGCCGACTACTATCTCAGCCTGCAGGTGGCCGAGTTCAACTATGACAGCTTCATGATGCAGCAGCAGCGCAACAAGAAGCTCTGAGCGCATCGCAGGAACGCAAAAAGGCCCCGCGGCGCGCCGCGGGGCCTTTTCCTTGTCGCCCTGCCTCTTTGTTCCTTGCGCAGTTCCGGACGCAAAACCGCTGCGCGCTTTTGCTGGAATCGCTCCGGATCAGTTGAACGAAGGCGGGCTGTTCAGGTCGAAGGCGGGCGGCGCGCCGAGATCGTTGCCGCCGGGCGTCGCCGGCACGCTCGGCACCTCGAAATTGATCTTGTCCGGATCGATGACCGGGCCCGCATCGAGGAAGTAGGTCACCATTTCCGGGAAGGCGATCAGCAGCCCGACGAGGATGAGCTGCAGCACGAGCCACGGAATCGCGCCGAGATAGATGTCGCGCGTCGGTACCTTGTCGCGGGGCGCGATGCCGCGCAGGTAGAACAGCGCGAAGCCGAACGGCGGATGCATGAAGCTCGTCTGCATGTTTGCGCAGATCATCACCCCGAACCAGACCAGATCGATGCCGAGCGCATGCGCGGCCGGCGCCAGCAGCGGGATGGCGATGAAGGCGATCTCGAAGAAGTCGAGGAAGAAGGCGAGGACGAAGATGAAGATGTTGACGAAGATCAGGAAGCCGACGACCCCGCCGGGCAGGCTGGTCAGCATCCCCTCGATCCAGTGACCGCCGCCGACGCCCTGGAAGACGAGGCTGAAGACGCGGGCGCCGAGCAGGATCCACACCACCATGGCCGTCAGGCGCATGGTGGAATCCATGCCCTGATAGACCAGCTTCCAGGTGAGGCGGCGGTTCATCCAGGCCAGCAGCATTGCGCCCACCACGCCCATGGCGCCGGCCTCTGTCGGCGTCGCCAGCCCGAGGAAGATGGTGCCCAGCACGACAAAAATGAGCGCCAGCGACGGGATCATGCCGCGCGCGCATTTGATCAGAAGCGGCCAGCCGCGCAGCGTGCGCGCCTCCGGCGGCAGGGCCGGCACGTATTCCGGCTTGATGATGCTGAGAACGAAGACCCAGCCCATGAACAGCAGCACCTGCACGATCGAGGCGCCGGTCGCGCCGATATACATGTCGCCGGGCGACCGCTGCAGCTGGTCGGCCAGCACGATCAGCACCAGCGAGGGCGGAATGAGCTGGGTGATCGTGCCGGAGGCGGCGATGACGCCGGTGGCATGGCGCAGATTGTAGCCGTAGCGCGCCATGACCGGCAGCGAGATCAGCCCCATTGCGATGACCGAGGCCGCCACCGTGCCGGTGATGGCGCCCAGCACCGCGCCGACGAGGATGACCGCATAGGACAGGCCGCCGCGCACGCCGCCCATCAGCTGGCCGAAGCCGTCCAGCAGGTCCTCGGCCAGGCCGCAGCGTTCGAGGATCACCCCCATGAAGGTGAAGAAGGGGATCGCCAGCAGCAGCTCGTTGGAGAGCACGCCGTAGAGCTGGTAGGTGAGGTTGCCGAGAAAGTTGGGGGCGATCAGGCCGAGCTCGATGGCGATGAGGCCGAAGAACAGCCCCACCGCCGCCAGCGAGAAGGCCGCCGGATAGCCGATCACCATGAAGAAGATCAGCCCCAGGAACATCAGCGGTGCGATGTAGTGGATCAGCAGGTCGATCATTGAAGCGGCTTCTCGTAGGCGAATTCGCGCACGTAGCCGGTTGTCAGCGCCAGGATGCACTTGATGATCTCGGCCAGGCCCTGGAGCGCGAGCAGCGCGAAGCCGACCGGAACCATCAGCTTGACGGGCCAGCGGACGAGGCCGCCGGAATTGAGCGAGCCCTCGTTGGTCACCCATGACAGCCAGAACCAGGGCCAGGTGAACCAGATCATCAGCAGGCACATGGGCAGGAGGAAGAAGATCCCGCCGAGCAGGTCGATCCAGGTCCGCGTCCGCTCACTGACCATGCCGCCATAGACGAGATCGACGCGGACATGCTCGTTGACCTTGAGCGTCCACGCCCCGCCGAGCATCACCATGCCGGCGAACATGTACCACTGCGCCTCCGACAGCGTGTTCGAGTTCTGCCCGTAGAGCTTGACCAGCGCGCCGAAAAAGCCGCCGCCGAGCTCGCGCTCCAGCCAGATCATCGCATTGGTGGAATAGCGGAAGAGCGCGTTGAAGGCGCTGGCGAGAGCGGAGAAAAGAACGAGAAAAATGGCGATGTAGCTGACGGCCTTGCTCAGGCCGTCGATCGCGCGCGTGAAAGCCAATACCGCTTGCACGTTGGAGCTCCCTTGTTCCCCTTTTAGTCGCATGTCAGGCGCGCGTTGGCGCAACTATACCAGCGCCCGGGACCTTGCAAACCCACTCCGTGGCCGGCGCAGGCCGTTTCGGCTGCGCCTTTAGTAGGGTTCAGGCGCAATAAAAAAGGGCGCCCGGAGGCGCCCTTTCGCTTGTTCGCAAACCGGCCTGCCTATTCGCGGTTGCCCAGGAACTGCAGCAGGAAGGTGAACATGTTGATGAAGTCGAGATAGAGGCGCAGCGCTCCCATGATCGCCTTGCGGCCCGTGGCGGCGGCGTCGTCGCCCTCGTAATACATCTCCTTGATCTGCTGCGTGTCGTAGGCGGTCAGGCCGGCGAAGACCAGCACGCCGATCGCCGAGATGGCGAACTGCATGGCCGGCGACTGCAAGAAGATGTTGACCACCATGGCGATCAGCAGGCCGATCAGGCCCATGAACAGGAAGGTGCCCATGCCCGTCAGGTCGCGCTTGGTCGTGTAGCCCCACAGCGACAGCGCGCCGAAGGCGGTCGCGGTGATGAAGAAGGTCTGCACGATCGAGGCGCTGGTATAGACCAGGAAGATGGACGACAGCGAGATGCCCATCACGGCCGCGAAGGCCCAGAAGGTCATCTGCGCGGCCGAGGTCGTCATCTTCTCGATGCGGAAGGACAGGAAGAAGACGAAGGCCAGCGGTGCGAGCATCACGACCCAGCGCAGCGGCGAGCCGTAGAGCGCAACGCCAAGATCGGTCAGCATCTTGCCGTTGGGGAGCGTGGCGGCGGCAGCCGCGGGGTCGCCGGTGGTGGCGAGCGATACGGTGCCCAGTGCCGCGAGGCCGGTGATTGCGAGGCCGAGCGCCATCAGGTTGTAGACCCTGATCATGTAGGCGCGAAGGCCCTCGTCGATCGAGGCATCGGCGCGCGTGCCGGCATTCACGGCGCGGGCCTGATAGTTGCGAAGTTCAGCCATGTGTTCCTCTTTGTGCTATGTCCCGTCCGGTGTCGGGCGGATGGCCGCCCAGGCGCCGCTGGCGGAACTCCAGCATGCCTGGGTGCGAATATGATGTGTATGCAAGGCGAGAACAAGACCCGACATGCCGCCGGGCCGCATTAAATCGCGTCCATCTTGCCGCATGTCACAGATCGTTACCGCGCGGCGCCGCCAGCTAGGCCGAAAGCTCCTTGCGGACGATCTCCGCGCCGGCCCCCAAAGCCGCCAGCTTGCCTTTCGCCACCCGGCGCGACAGGGGAGCCATGCCGCAATTGGTGCAGGGATAGAGCTTGTCGGCATCCACGAACCGAAGTGCTTTTCGCAGGGTATCGGCCACTTCCTCCGGGCTCTCGATGGTATCGGTTGCCACATCGATGGCCCCCACCATCACCTTCTTGCCGCGAATGAGTTCGATGAGATCCATCGGGACGCGGGAATTGTGGCATTCGAGCGAGACGAGGTCGATGCCGGATTTCTGCAGCCTGGGGAAGAATTCCTCATACTGCCGCCACTCCGACCCCAGAGTCTTCTTCCAGTCCGTATTGGCCTTGATGCCGTAGCCGTAGCAGATATGGACGGCCGTCTCGCACGCAAGCCCTTCGATCGCTCTTTCGAGGGTGGCAATCCCCCAATCGTTGACCTCATCGAAGAAGACGTTGAATGCGGGCTCGTCGAACTGGATGATGTCGACGCCCGCGGCCTCCAGTTCCTTCGCTTCCTCATTGAGGATCCCGGCGAACTCCCAGGCCAGCTTCTCGCGGCTCCTGTAGTGGCTGTCATAGAGCGTATCGATCATCGTCATGGGCCCCGGCAGGGCCCACTTGATGGGCTGCGTGGTCTGCCGGCGCAGAAAACGGGCATCCTCGACGAAAACCGGCTTCTGGCGCGACACGGCACCAACGACCGTCGGCACGCTGGCATCGTAGCGATCGCGGATCCTGACGGTCTCACGCTTCTCGAAGTCGACGCCGCCGAGGTTCTCGATGAAGGTGGTGACGAAATGCTGGCGCGTCTGCTCGCCATCGCTGACGATGTCGATGCCTGCCTGCCGCTGATCCGCCAGCGAGAGGACCAGCGCGTCCTGCTTTCCCTCGGTCAGTTCCTCGCCTTGGAGTTTCCAGGGCGACCAAAGTCGCTCGGCCGGTGCAAGCCAGGAGGGCTTTGGCAAGCTGCCAGCGATTGAGGTGGGCAACAGCGTTTTCAAGACGGGTGACCTCGCGCTTCCGGATGATCAGACGGCGTAATTCGCAGACCATCGATCAAGAATGGCCTTGTATGGCTTGATGAAGTTTTCCTCGGCAAACTTTCCCTGCTCGACGGCCAGCCGGCTGCGCTCCTCCCGATCATAGACGATCCGCGTCAGCGAATAGTCGTTGTGCTTCAGATTCGGCCGATAGCATGCGCCCGCCACGGAATTGGCGTTGTAAATCTCCGGTCGGTAGATCTTCTGGAACGTCTCCATTGTGCTGATGATGCTTATCAGCTCGAGATTCGTATAATCGCCAAGTATGTCGCCAAGGAAATAGAAGGCCAGAGGCGCCACGCTGTTCGGGGGCATGAAATAGCGGACATGCAATCCCATCTTCGCAAAATACTGGTCGGTGGGAGACGGCTCCTCCTGCCTGTATTCGACGCCCAGTATGGGATGGCGATTTTCGGTGAGGTAATAGGTCTTGCTGCTTGATGCGCTTATGCAGATGACCGGCGGCTTGTTGAAATGCAGCCTGTACGTCTCCGATTCCAGAAAATATCTGAAAAGCTTTCCATGCAGGTCGCCGAAATCGGCCGGCGTGCTGAAGTCCGGCCTGTTTTTATTGTGCTCCAGCAGCAGAACGCTGAAGTCGTAGTCGCGCACATAAGAAGAGAAGTTATTCCCCACGATGCCGTCGATGTGCGTGTTTGTCTTGTGGTCGAAGATGGTCGTCTTGAGTATTTCGATCAGCGGGAAAACGCAGCTGCCGCCTTCGTCATTGATGTTCATCTCGACTGAAACGATGTCGGTCTTGAGGGAATAGCGGTCGCCCCGTGGATTGTCCCAATGCGCCAGGGTGTTGAAGCGATTGTCGATCATCCTCAAGGCGTTTCGCAGGTTCTCCCTGCGGTTCTCACCCCTGGCCAGGTTGGCAAAGTTGGTCGTGATGCGCGTATTTTCCGAGGGCTGATAGTCCTCGTCAAAACAGACGCTCCTGATGCTGAATGTAAACTGTCTATCCATGATGATCTGGTCTCCCAATTGCTCTGAGTCAATCCGAATTGATCTCTTGCATTCTCAGGATTCTCCAATTGCCGGCCGGGCTGTTTCAGCCACCTGTCTTCACGGTGAATTTCACAAAGGGTCGGCGGACGCACAGCAGGCCGAGCAGCCGCCGCTACCGCATGCCGGAACGCTTGCACCTTCCCGCAATCGTCAAGGGAAGTCAATATCGCATAAAGAAATGTTTATATCTTTAAATCACCATGTTTAGTGTCGTGTTTCGCGGCGCCGTCGTTTCCGGCCCGCTTCCGGTGGCTCCGGCGTCGTCCCCGCGCCACGCATTGCGAGAGCGGAGAGGACGGTCTTGCCGTCCTCTCCGCCGCAATGTCTTCATGAATCAGATGGTCGTCGGCACGACCTAGAGGTTGCGCAGCACCGGCGCGGCCTTATGGCCGAGCACCCGCCATGTGCCGGCAAGGCCGAATCCCACCGTCAGCACCAGCGCGATGGCGAGCGTGGACAGGGCCACTTCCGGCAGGAAGCTCGACGGCAGCGACATGATCCGTGTGATCACGAACCATGCCGCGACGCCGCCGGCGAAGAGGGCGAAAAGCGCCGTCGCCAGCCCGATCAGCATATATTCCAGCGAGAAGGCGGCGATCAGCGTGCGGCGCGTCGCACCCAGCGTCTTGAGCACCACCGCATCGTGGATGCGCGCCCGGTTGCCGGCGGCAAGCGCGCCCGACAGCACCAGCACCGACGCGACGAGCGTGACGGCGGCGGCAGCACGAATGGCAGTAGCGAGCTGCGCCACGAGGTCGTTCACCACGTCGAGGGCGTCCTTCACCCGCACCGAGGTGACGGAGGGAAGCGCCCGCGTCACGGCGTTCAGGATGCGCGCCTCGTCGGCGGGGCTGGCCTGCGGGTCCGACAGGGTGGCGAGCCAGCCATGCGGCGCGCCGGAAAAGGTGTTGGGCGAGAACACCATGACGAAGTTGATGCCGAGCGATTCCCACTCGATCTGACGGAAATTGGCGATGCGCGCAGTCACGTTGCGGCCGAGCACGTTGACCGTGACCGTGTCGCCGATCTTGAGGCCGAGCTGTCCGGCCTCCTCGGCCGCGAAGGACACCAGCGGCTCGCCCTGATAGTCTGCCGGCCACCATTGGCCGCCCGTCACCGTGGCGTTCTCCGGCGGCGTCGCGGAATAGGTGATGCCGCGGTCGCCGCGCAGCACCCAGGCGCCTTCCGGCGGCACCTGCACCTCACGCACGTCGACGCCGTTCAGCGCCATCACGCGCCCGCGCAGCATGGGCACGCGCACGAGGTCGCCCTTCGGTGCCTCGACCGCGATGAGCTGCGAGAAGCGGTCGATCTCGGTGTTCTGGATATCGACGAAGAAGAAGTTCGGCGCGCGCTCGGGCAGGTTGCCGGCGATCTGCCGGCGCAGATTGCCGTCGATCAGCGCCAGCGAGACCAGCAGCGTCAGGCCCAGCCCGAGCGACAGCACGACCGACGGCGTCAGCGCGCCCGGCCGGTGGATATTGCCGATGGCGAGCCTGAGCGCGGTGGAGCGCACGCGCGGACTCCGGCGCGCCAGCGCCTGCACGCCGAGCCCGACCCCGCGCAGCACGAGGAAGGCGAAGATCATGGCGCCGATGAAGATCATGGCGATACGTCGGTCCTGCGACCACCAGACCGCGAAGAGCGCCAGCGCGATCGCGATCCCGCCGGCCGCGATCACATAGACCGGGCGCGGCAGGCCGCGTGCGTCAACACCCATTTCGCGGAAGAGGGCGGTGGCTGGAATGTCGCGCGCGCGGCCGAGCGGCAGCAGCGCGAAGGCGAGCGTCACCATGATGCCGAACAGCGCGCCCACGGCGAGTGCGCCGGGATAGAAGCCGCCGGTCGCGGGGATGGGCAGGACCGAGGAAAGGAAGCCGGCCGCCAGGAAGGGCATCGCCGCGCCGATGACGAGGCCGGCCGCGATGCCGATCAGCGCGATCAGCACGATCTGGACGAGATAGACGGTGAAGACGAAGCCGCCCGAGGCGCCGAGGCTCTTGAAGGTGGCGATGACGCCGCGCTTGCCCTCCAGATAGGCGCGCACCGCATTGGCCACCCCGACGCCGCCGACGACCAGCGCGGTCAGGCCCACGAGGGTGAGGAACTGCGAGAAGCGCTCGACATTGGAGGCGAGCGAGGGCGCGGCATTGCTGCGCGCGCGGATGCTCCATCCTGCCTCAGGGAAGCGCTGCGTCGCCTCGGCGCGGATCGCCTCTAGCTGCGGCTCCGACGCACCGTCGATGCGGACCTTGTAGGCGTTCTCCACGAGGCTGCCGGGTTGCAGCAGCGTCGAGCCGCGCAAGCCCTCGACCGATACCATGAGACGCGGGGCGAAGCCGAAGCCCTCGCCCGCCGCATCTGGCTCCGTAACCAGCCGGGCGCGGATCTCGAACGTCGCATTGCCGAGAAGCACGCGGTCGCCCACCGACAGGCCGAGCCGCTGGAGCAGCAGGTCGGCGGCCACCGCACCCCACGCGCCGTCGCGCTCGCCATAGAGCGCATCGGCGGGCATCGCCGGATCGGTCTCCAGCGCGCCGTAGAGCGGGTAGGCGGCATCCACCGCCTTGACCTCGACCAGCGCCTGGTCGGAGCCGTCGGGCAGGCGCACCATGGAGCGCATATTGGCGCTGTGCGACACCGCACCCAGCGTTTCGAGATAGGCGCGCTCGTCCGCCGAGGCCTCGCGCTGGATGAGCTGGAAGCGCAGGTCGCCGCCGAGCAGCGTCTGGCCCTGGTTCGCAACCGCCGCGCCGATGGCGCTCGCCACCGAGTTCACGCCGCCGATGGCGCCGACGCCGAGCGCGATGCAGGTGATGAAGATGACGAAGCCCGCCAGCCCGCCGCGCATCTCGCGCAGGGAGAAGCGGATGGCGAGGGCGAGGTTGCGGCCTGTGCTCATCGCCCGGTCCTATGCGCTGACGGCGATGGCCGGCGCGGGGCTCGCCTCGATCCGGCCCGAGCGCATGGCGATCTGACGGTCGCAGCGGGCGGCGAGCGACGGGTCGTGCGTAACGAGCAGCAGCGTCATGCCGCGCTCCTCGGCCTTGGCGAAGAGCAGGTCGGAAATCTGCTTTCCGGTCGTCTGGTCGAGGTTTCCAGTCGGCTCGTCGGCGATGAGGATGGACGGCTGCGGCGCCAGCGCGCGGGCGATCGCCACGCGCTGCTGCTCGCCGCCCGACAGTTCGCCGGGATAGTGCGTCACCCGCTCGGCGAGGCCGACCGCGGCCAGCTCCTGCGCGGCCGCCCCGAAGGGATCGGCATGGCCGGCCAGCTCCAGCGGCACCGCCACGTTCTCCAGCGCGGTCATGTTGGGGATCAGGTGGAAGGACTGGAACACGATGCCGACATTGCGCCCGCGAAAGGCGGCGATCTCGTCTTCCGACCTGCCGTCGATGCGCTTGCCCGCGATCGACACTTCGCCGGCGTCGACCTTCTCCAGCCCGGCCAGAACCATCAGCAATGTGGACTTGCCCGATCCGGACGGGCCGACGATGCCCGCGGTTTCGCCACGGTTCACGGTCAGGCTGACGCCCTTGAGCACGTGGACGGTCGAGGCGCCGGTCCCGAGCGTGAGGGAAACGTCCTTGAGGGCGATGACGGGTTCTGTCACGGGAAACGAGTCCTATATGGTGGGTCGCGGCAGACTGGCCCGCCGCGCGGATATGGGTTGCATCACATGGTTTTCAAACGCGTCATCCTGGCGATCGCGCTGATCTTGGCGCTTCCCGCTGCCGCAATCGCGGATACGTATCGAATTGTCGGCTTCGGTGACAGTTTGATGGCCGGATATCAGCTTTCGCCGGGGGAATCCTTTCCCGAAAAGCTTGAAGCGGCGCTGAAGGCCAAAGGTCACGATGTCGTGATCGCGAATGCCGGCGTATCCGGCGACACCAGCTCCGGCGGCCTGGCGCGGCTCGACTGGTCGGTGCCGGACGACACCGACCTCGTCATCCTCGAACTCGGCGCCAACGACATGCTGCGCGGGATCGCGCCCGAGATCACCGCCCGCAACCTGGAGGCGATGGTCGCGCGGCTGAAGGCGCGCGACGTCGACGTGCTGCTGGCCGGCATGGTGGCCGCCCCCAATCTCGGCGCGGCCTATGGCGACGCGTTCAACGCCATCTATCCCAAGCTTGCCGAAAAGCACGGCCTGCAGCTCTACCCGTTCTTCCTCGACGGGGTGGCGGCGCAGGCGCAGCTGCTGCTGGCCGACGGGATGCATCCCAATGCGCAGGGCGTCGACAGGATGGTCGAGGGCCTCCTGCCGATGGTCGAGGCGAAGCTCGCCGCGCCGCGCCGGGGAAGCTGATCACAGATGCGATGCCCAGGCGGCTTGCCCTGCCGGGCAATCAATGATTCGCTGGCCCCAAGCGTTGTCGATTCGAGGAGGTTCCCATGCCCCGTCTTTTCACCGCCCTCGAAATACCGCGCGATGCCGCGCTTTCGCTCTCCCTCCTGCGCGGCGGTCTTCAGGGTGCGCGCTGGATCGACGTCGAGAACTATCACATCACGCTGCGCTTCATCGGCGATGTCGAAGGCCATGTGGCCGACGAGATCGCCAACGCGCTCGACCGGGTGCGCCGGCCTTCCTTCAGCCTGACGCTGTCGGGCGTCGGGGCCTTCGGCGGCAGGAAGCCACATTCGGTCTGGGCCGGCGTCGCGGCCTCGCCCGGAATCGTGGCGCTGCAGGCCGAGATCGAGCGCATCTGCCAGCGCCTCGGCCTGCCCGCCGACCCGCGCAAGTTCGTGCCGCATGTCACGCTGGCGCGGTTGCGCAACGCCGCGCCCGCCGATGTGGCGCACTATCTCTCCGCGCGGGGCAATTTCGCCGCCATGCCGTTCAAGGTCGGCCGCTTCGTGCTGATGTCGTCGCGGGATTCGGTCGGCGGCGGCCCCTACATCGTCGAGGAGGCATGGCCGCTGATGGGCGCGGCGGAGCCGCTGCGCGCGCCTGCCTACCATGCCCATGCCTGGACGGTGCGCTGATGGCCCGGCCACAGAAACTCGCCGGTGCCGAGATCGCCGCGGCGCTTGAAGGCCTCGACGGCTGGACCCTGGAGGCGGGGGAGGGCGCGATCTCGCGCACCTTCACCTTCCGCAATTTCAGCGAGGCCTTCGGCTTCATGGCGCGCGCCGCGCTGGCGGCCGAGAAGCTCGACCATCATCCCGAATGGTCCAATGTCTACAAGACCGTCGAGGTGCGGCTGAGCACCCATGACGCCGGCGGCCTGACCGAGCTCGACTTCGCGCTGGCGCGGCGGATGGACAAGATCGCGGGCTGAGCCCGGCCGGTTCTTGCAATCGCCCCATGCTATTCCCATTTCCTGCTCGAAGGAGAATGGTGGATGGACAGTACCAGGATCGGTGAAATTCTTGCCCCCGTATCGCCGGACAAGACGAGCCGCCGCGAGCGGCGCGTGCGTGCGGGCATGTGGGATACGGTGCGCCGCGCCGCCGGCAAGGTTCCGTTAATGGACGAGGTCGTGGCCAGCTACTACTGCGCCACCGACAGCCGCACGCCCTACCGCGCCCGCGCGACGCTGCTTGCCGCACTGGCCTATTTCGTCCTGCCCTTCGATTTCGTGCCGGACTTTCTTGCCGTGGTCGGGTTCACCGACGACGTCGCCGTGCTGATGGCGGCGCTCACGGCCATCCGGCCGCACATCAAGGACAGGCACCGCCAGGCCGCGCGGGCGATGCTCGACAAGTAAGCGCCCTCACTGCACGACGAAGAAATCCTCGATGCCCGCTGCGGCATGCCGCAGCGCAGGCAGGAAATCGCGTTCGATCTCCTGCGGCGTGTGGCGTGAGGACTGCGTCGGCACGTTGATGGCCGCCACCACCTTGCCGGTGCGGTCCCTGACCGGCACGGCCAGCGAGCGCAGGCCGATCTCCAGTTCCCCGTCGACGAGCGAATAGCCGTCGCGCTCCACGTCCCGCAGGATCGAAAGCAGCGCCGCCGGGTCCGTCACCGTGCGCGGCGTGTTCGCCGCCGGCCGGCTGCGCGCAAGGATCGCCGCGCGCTCCGCTTCCGGCAGTCCCGCCAGCAGGACGCGGCCCATCGAGGTGCAATAGGCCGGCAGGCGCGTGCCGACATGGAGCGCCACCGAGATGATCCGCTCGCCCGGCACCCGCGCCACATAGACGACATCGGTGTCGGCGAGGATCGCGGCCGAGCAGGACTCGTTGAGCCGGGCCGCCACCTCGCGCATGAAGGGCAGCGCGAAATCCCACAGCGACACGCCGTTCAGCCATATGCGCATCTGGGCGAGCAGCTTCGGCGTCAGCAGGAAGCGGCGGCCCTCCTGCCGCGCATGGCCGGTGGCGACGAGCGTGAGCAGCAGGCGCCGGGCGCCGGCGCGGGTCAGCGCCGTACGCTCCGCCGTCTCGGTCAAGGTCAGGCCATCCGGGTGTTGGGCCAGCACGTCGATGACCGCGAGGCCGCGCTCCAGCGAGCCGACGAGATCGCGCGCGCGGGCTTGAACGGGCATTGACTCGGGTTCATCGTTCATATAGCTAATATCGCATACAAAACATTTGTTCGCAATGCGAACTTTTGAGGGCAACACCGGTCGCCCGCCAAGCAGGGGATGAGCGATGGACAAGATCTGTCCCACTATCGATGACGCATTGTCCGTCATCGCGGACGACATGGTCGTCATGATCGGAGGGTTCGGCGGCGCGGGTGCGCCGATCGAGCTCATCCACGCGCTGGTGGAGCGCTATAAGAAGACCGGCTCGCCGGCGCGCCTGACCGTGGTCAACAACAATGCCGGCAATGGCGACGTGGGCATCGCGGCCATGATCTATGCAGGCATGGTCGCCAAGATGGTCTGCTCCTTCCCGCGCTCGTCCGACCCGAAGGCGTTCACCGAAAAATATCTGGCCGGCCAGATCGGCCTCGAACTGGTGCCGCAAGGCACGCTGGCCGAGCGCATCCGCGCCGGCGGCGCGGGCATTCCCGCCTTCTACACGCCGACCAGCTTCGGCACCGAGCTGGCCGAGGGCAAGCCGGTCGAGGAGTTCGAGGGCCGCAAATATGTGCAGGAGCGCTGGCTGAAGGCCGACGTGGCCATCATCAAGGCCGAGAAGGCCGACAGGAAGGGCAACCTGACCTACCGCAAGGCGGCGCGCAATTTCGCCCCGCTGATGGCGATGGCGGCCAGAACCACCGTGGTGCAGGCGAGCGAGGTCGTGGAGCCGGGCCAGATCGACCCCGAGCAGGTCATCACGCCGGGCATTTTCGTCGACCGGATCGTAGAGGTTCCGAACCCGCAACAGGAAGAAGCGCTGCTTCGCGAGGGAGCAAAGTGATGTCCGCGAAACTCACCAACGCACAGATCGCATGGCGCGCCGCGCAGGACATTCCCGACGGCGCCTATGTGAACCTCGGCATCGGCTTCCCCGAGATGGTGGCCAAGTTCAAGCCGGAAGGCCGCGAGGTCATCTACCACACCGAAAACGGCATCCTCGACTTCGGCGAGGCTCCGCCCGCCGGGCAGGAGGACTGGGACCTCATCAACGCCGGCAAGAAGGCGGTCACGCTCAATCCGGGCGCGTCCTTCTTCCACCATGCCGACAGCTTCTCCATGGTGCGCGGCGGACATCTCGATGTCGCGATCCTCGGCGCCTATGAGGTGGCCGAGAACGGCGACCTCGCCAACTGGAGCACCGGCCCCGGCTCGGTGCCGGCGGTGGGCGGCGCGATGGACCTCGTGCATGGCGCAAAGAGCGTCGCCGTCATCACCGACCACGTCACCAAGAAGGGCGAGCCCAAGCTCGTGAAGAAATGCAGCCTGCCGCTGACCGGCGTCGGCTGCGTGACCAGGGTCTATACCAGCCTCGCGGTCGTCGACATCGTGAACGGGCGCTTCGTGCTGCGCGAGAAGCTGCCCGGCATGAGCGTCGAGGAACTGCAGGCCGTGACCGGCGCCGAGCTGGTCATCGACGGCACTGTCGGCGACCTGATCGTACCGGAGCTCTGAAATGGCCGAAGCCTATATCTGCGACTATATCCGCACGCCCATCGGCCGTTTCGGCGGTTCGCTCGCCACAGTGCGCGCCGACGACCTCGGCGCGATCCCGCTGAGGGCGCTGATGGAGCGCAATGGCGGCGTCGACTGGGAAGCGGTCGACGACGTGATCTTCGGCTGTGCAAACCAGGCCGGCGACGACAATCGCAACGTGGCGCGCATGTCGCTGCTTCTGGCCGGCCTGCCGGTCGGCGTCTCGGGCTCGACCGTCAACCGCCTCTGCGGCTCCGGCATGAATGCCCTCATCTCCGCTGCACAGGCCATCAGGGCCGGCGAGGCCGAGCTGATGATCGCCGGCGGCGTGGAATCGATGTCGCGCGCGCCATTCGTCATGCCCAAGGCCGAGACCGCCTTCTCGCGCAATGCGGAGATCTACGACACCACCATCGGCTGGCGCTTCGTCAACCCGCTGATGAAGAAGCAGTACGGAGTCGATTCCATGCCCGAGACCGGCGACAACGTCGCCATCGACTATAAGGTCTCGCGCGAGGATCAGGACGCCTTCGCCGTGCGCAGCCAGGCCAAGGCCGCGGCCGCGCAGGAAAACGGCCGGCTGGCCAAGGAGATCACGCCGGTCAGCGTGCCGCAGCGCAAGGGCGACCCGGTCATCGTGGCGAAGGACGAGCATCCGCGCGCGACCAGCATGGAAGCGCTCGCCAAGCTGAAGCCGGTCAACAAGATCGAGGGCGGAACGGTGACGGCCGGCAATGCGTCGGGCGTCAACGACGGTGCCGCGGCGCTCATCGTCGCCTCGGAGGCGGCGGTGAAGAAATACGGCCTGACGCCGATCGCCCGCGTGCTGGGCGGTTCCGCCGCCGGCGTGCCGCCGCGCGTCATGGGCATCGGCCCCGCGCCCGCCACGCAGAAGCTCTGCGCGCGCCTCGGCATAAAGCCGACCGATTTCGACGTGGTCGAGCTCAACGAGGCTTTCGCCTCGCAGGGCATCGCCGTGCTGCGCGAGCTGGGCATCGCCGAGGATGCGGAGCATGTGAACCCGAACGGCGGCGCGATCGCGCTCGGCCATCCGCTCGGCATGTCCGGCGCGCGCATCGCCGGCACCGCCGCGCTGGAGCTCAGGGAGCGCGGCGCGAAGCTGGCGCTCGCCACCATGTGCATCGGCGTCGGCCAGGGCATCGCGGTGGCGCTGGAACGCGCCTGATTGCGGATCGGAATATGTTTCAATATCCCCGGTCGACAGGCCGGGGATATTTTCGTTCCGGCCGATGTCACTTGATCCGCGCGGGAAAAGCGGGAAATGTCGTGCCGGGCGGGCTGACAATCGGGAATTCATGATGAACGCATTGCGCCAGACTTCCGCCCCCCGCGGCCTCCGTTTCCTGCTTCCTCTGCTGATGCTGCTGGCGGCCGCCATGCCGGCGGCGGCGCAGGATGCCGTCGACCGGCTGGGCATAAAGGGGCCCATCGCTTTCGCCGGCACGGACTATGTGCTGGCATGGACTTCGAATCCGTCGCCGACCTATTTCAAGCAGGAATACCTGCCGGCCGGCGAGATGCCGCAGACCTATAAGTCGATGGTGCTGGTCGAGGTGCTGACCGCCGGCGCGGATGTGAAGCAGGCGCTCGCCAGCCAGGTGCAGACGCTGAACGCGCGCAAAGGCAGCGACCCGCTGCTCAATCTGAGCATCTTGCAGAACGAGAAGGAGGAGGAGGTCATCCTCGACTTCCTCATGAGCCAGAAGGACGAGAAGGGCGAATATATCGTCGAGTGGAACGCCTATCGCTACGTGCCCTACGAGAAGACCGGCGTGACGCTCTTCGGCGTTTCGCACCGCGTCTACGGCAACGAGGCGGCGAAGGAATTCCTCGGCGGCCTGAAGGAACTGCGCAAGTCGCAGATCAGCCTGATCGCCCAGCAGGAACTGCCGCAGCCGAAGCCGGCGCGGTAGGCCATCGCGACGCGCTCAGCGCCCCTCGCGATACCACATCGATCCGAGCGCCAGCAGCAGCAGGCCGAGGCCGAAGAAGCCGGCGAAGAGGGGAACGCGGGTCACGGCCGTCAGCACGCTGTCATTCGTCGTGCGCAGCCCCATCCAGTCGCCGCCCGAGGTGTTGGCGGCCGGCCGCACCGGCACGATGCCGGGCAGGTCGAGTCCGGTAAGGCCGCTTTCGATGCGCCGCACGCTCCCGCCGCTGGCCTCCGCCACCGGCTTCAGCTTCTCCGTGGTCGACACCACATCGGCGAATTCGGGCGCGTTGACCGGCCCGACATGGGCGAGCGCGGTCAGGTCGCCATTGGCCACCTGATAGAGGCCGATCTCGTCCACCTCCACGCTGCCGGTGAAGATGCCGGGCTCCCGCTGCGACAGGGCGACGTTGCGCGTCTGCCCCGATGGGGTGATCACCTGCGCGCCGCCGGGATCGTCGCTCATGGTCTGGCGGCGGATGTCGAGCACCATGCCGCGGCCGTCGGCGGTCAGGCGCTCCTCCTCCAGCTCCGGCTCCTTCATCAGCCAGTGGGCGATGCGGCGATAGAGCGAGACATGTGGCCCGCCGCCCTCGAAGCCGCGCGCCCACAGCCAGCCTTGATCTGACAGGAGCATGCCGACGCGGCCCTCGCCCTTGCGGTCGAGCACGAGCAGCGGCCGGTCCTGCGGCCCCTTCATCACCACTTCGCCTTCCGCATTGCTGATGCCGACCAGCCGGAACCAGCGGCTCCAGGCGGGGGGTTCCTGCGCGGAGCCTTCCAGCCCGCGCGTCACAGGGTGGCGCTGGCCGGTCTCGGTCAGGCGCGGGTAGAAACCTTCCTCGATCACGTCGCCCGTCGGCATGCCGGGCAGCGCCGGCATCAGCGGCGTGCGCGCGATCGATTGCTCGCTGGCATATTCCGGCCCGGCGGCGACGAGCAGCGCGCCGCCCTTCTGCACATATTCGGCGATATAGTCGTAATAGAGGATCGGCAGCACGTCGCGGTGCTGGTAGCGGTCGAAGATGATCAGGTCGAAATCGTCGATCTTCTCCACGAAGAGCTCGCGGGTCGGAAAGGCGATCAGCGACAATTCGTTGATCGGCGTGCCGTCCTGCTTCTCCGGCGGCCGCAGGATGGTGAAGTGGACGAGGTCCACCGCCGCGTCCGACTTCAGGAGGTTGCGCCATGTGCGCTCGCCGGCATGCGGCTCTCCCGAGACGAGCAGCACGCGCAGGTTCTCGCGGATGCCGTCCACGATGGCGATGGTGCGGTTGTTGGTGTCGGTCAGCTCGCCTTCCACCGGCGCGATGGAGAGCTCGATGATGTTGCGCCCGGCATTGGGGATGGCCGTCTCCAGCGGCATCTCCTCGCCGATCACGGCGCGGCGGATGACGACATGCTCGCCGTTCACGGTCACGCGCACGTCGACCTCGCCGGTTTCGCCCGGCGTGCCGATGACGCGGTAGCTCATCTCCAGCGGCCGGCCGACGATGCCGAAGCGCGGCGCCTTCTCGAAGCGGATGCGCCGGTCGCGCTCGTCCTCGTCGCCGGTCACGAGCGCGTGCAGCGGCGCGGCGAGCGTGCCGGCTTCCGGAATGTCGTGCACCTGCCCGTCGGTGATCATGATGGCGCCGCCGACCCGCGAGGGCGGCACGTCGCGAAAAGCGCTGTCGAGCGCGCCGAAGAGCCGCGTCTCGGTGCGGTCCTCGGCCGCGTCGGCGCGCCCGGTCTCGACCACGCGCACCTCGAACTGGTCGAAGCGGGCAAGCCGTGCCTGAACCTGCGCGAGCGCGGCATCCGTCGTGGCCGTGCGGTCGCCGATGTCCTGGCTCTGGCTGCGGTCCACCACCACCGCGACCACGCTTTTCAACTGCTCGCGCTGCTCGTCCAGCAGGACCGGATTGGCGAGCGCCAATGCCAGCGCGGCGAGCGCCGCCAGCCGCAGCAGGGCGCCGCGCATGCCGAAGGCGAGGCTGGCGATGGCCAGCAGCGCCAGCGGCACCACGATCGCGGCCACCCATATCCACGGCAGCAGCGGCTCGAAGGCGATCGCGAGGTTCACTGTCCCAGCCTTTCGAGCAGCACCGGCACATGGACCTGGTCGGATTTGTAGTTGCCGGTCAGCATGTACATGATGATGTTGACGCCGCCGCGCATCGCCCAGAGCCGCTGCATCGGGTCGTTGGGCACGGTCGGCAGCATGGGCTGGCCGCTGCGGTCCACCGCCCATGCGCCGGCGAAGTCATTGGCCGTGATCATGATCGGCGACACGCCGTCGCCGGTGCGGACCGGGCGGTTGTCGCTGTTGGAGGCGTCGAGCGAGGCTTCCACCCAGAGCGGGCTGCCGGCGAAGCGGCCGGGGAACTCCGACATGATGAAGAAGGTCTTGGTCAGAACATGGTCCGGCGGCACAGGCTCGAGCGGCGGCACGTTCAGCGAGGAAAGGATGTCGCGCAGCCGCTGCGTCGAGGGGCTCGCCGAATTGGCGTCGATGCCGGTGGAATACTGGTCGCGCGTGTCGAACAGAACCGTGCCGCCCTGCCGCATATAGGCGTCGATGCGCGCCACCGCCGCCTGGTCGGGCATCGGTGCCTTGGCATCGATCGGCCAGTAGATCAGCGGGTAGAAGGAGAGCTCGTCGGTGGCGATGTCGACGCCGGCGGGATTGCCCGGCTCGAGCGCCGTCTTGTCTGCAAGGTAGCGGCTCAACCCCTCAAGCCCGGCGCGGCTGATCGCATCGATCGAGGCATCGCCGGTGACGACATAGGCGATGCGCGTCTCGCTGATGGCGGCGACGGATTTGGCGTCGTCGGGGCGGGCGTCCTGCGCGCGGGCGTCGCCGGGCGCGAAAAGCAGACCCGCCGCAAGCAGCGCCATCGCACCGGCGGCGGTCGCGCGAGCTGCCGCACGCCGCCGCCGCGCGAACAGGCCGCCCATCCACATCACCGCAAGCGTGTCGAGCAGCAGCAAGAGAAGCGCGGCGCCGAAGAGCGGCCCGCGCAGGTCGCGCGATTCGTCGAAGGCATAGGCGGCATTGGTGACGGGCAGCGTCGTGTCCGGCCGCGCGATCGGCGTGAAGGCGGCATCCGCGGCAAGCAGGTTATGCGCCACCACGCCTTCCTCGCTGCCGTAGAGGCCGGGGGGATTTTCCAGCGTCACCGCGCGGTCGGTTGCCGCCAGCGGTCGCGCATCCGGCGGCGGGGGCACGACCTGCGCATCCGCCGCGATCATGCGGTAGGGCGGCAGGCTCGCCGCCGCGCCGTTGGCGGCGGCCTCGATCGCGCCCTGGTTGCGCGACAGTTGCACCACGCGCCGCAGCATCTCCACGAAGCTGCCGGAGATCGGCAGGTTCGACCATGTTGCCTCGGGCGTGATGTGGAAGAGCGCCACCGTCCCTTCGCCGCGCCTGGCGCCGGTGACCAGCGGCGTTCCGTCGGCCAGCGTGGCCCATGTGTGGTCGGCAAGATCGGCGGTGGGCTCGGCCAGCACCTGCCGGCTCACTGTCACCTCGGAGGGCGGCGGCAGGTCGGCGAACGGGCCCGTCGGCGGGAACTCGCTCACCACCTGCGGCTCGGTCCATGACAGCGTGCCGCCCAGCGTGCGCTCGCCCAGCCGCAGCCGGACGGGAAGCAGGTCGGGATCGTTTTCCGACGCCGCAAGCCGCGAGCCGGCGAAGCGCACCAGCGTGCCGCCGCCTTCGACCCATTCCACCAGCGCGGCGCGTGCCCCATCGGGAATCGTTCCCACATCGGCCATCACGATCATCGCCGGCTTCTGCTCGATGATCTGCGGGATCGCCTCGGCAAGGTCGGAGCTGCGCGGCTCGATCAGGTCGGCGAAGGGCTCCATGGCGCGGCGGATATAGTAGAGCGGCGACAGCAGCGGCTGCGCCTGGTCGGCCTCGGCCTGCGAGATCAGCCCGACGCGGCGGCGGCGCGAATTCTCATCCAGCACGCGCACGGCGGCGGCTTGCTTCTGGCCGTCGATCGCCACCGACTGGAAATCGTTGCGCAGCTCGAACGGCACGCGCATCTCGCCGGTCGCCACCGTCTCGCCGGCGGCGAAGACCAGCGTCGCATCGGCGATGCGGCGGCTGCGCTCGTCGAATGCCCCGGCGGTGACCTGCCGTGGCGCCGGATCGCCGGGCGCGCGGATGGCGGTGAGCGCAAAGGTGTCGGCGCGGTTCTCGGTCGCGGTCAGGCCGATCATGTCGAGCCGTTCCGGCGCGATCCATGTCAGGCCGGAAGTGCCATTGCCCAGCAGCGTGCCGAAAGCCTGCTCGTCGCCCGGTTGCTCCAGCCCGTCGGACAGCACGGCGACGCGCGCGCCGGGCAGCGCATCGAGCGCGGCGGCGACGCGGCCGTAGATCGTCGGCCGGTCCACCGGCACGGGGCGCGGCTTGGCAGCGTTCAGCCGGTTGCGCGCGGCGGCGGCGTCGAAGGGGCCGATCTCGGCATTGGCGGCATCCGCCGTGAAGGCGAGGATCACCGGCATGCCGCTGTCGCTGGCATCGGCGATCAGGCGCTCGGCGGTCGCCACGCGCCGCTCCCAGTCGGGCGCGCTCGCCCAGCCATTGTCGATCACCAGCGCCACGCCGGCGCCGCCCGCCGGCATCCGCTCGCGCGGATTGAACACGGGTTCCGCCAGTGCCAGGATGATCAGCGCCGCCATGAGCAGGCGCAGCAGCGTCAGCCACCACGGGCTCTGATGCGGCGTCTCCTCGCGCTTCAGCACATTTGCGAGGATGCGCAGCGGTGGAAAGACCTCCGACTTCGGCTTCGGCGGGGTGAGCCGCAGCAGCCACCAGATGACCGGCAGCGCCAGAAGCCCGGCGAGCACGGCGGGCAGCCCGAAGGAAAGCGGCAGCCAGCTCATGCGGCATGCCCTGAAAGACTGTCGCCCGCATCCGACATCGACAGATGCACGCGCACCAGCGCCTCGGAGGCGAGGCGGTCGGTGTGGTTGACCGTGTAGCTCCAGCCCATGCGCTTGCACCAGGCGGAAAGCGCCTCGCGCCGGGCGAGGTAGAGGCGGCGATAGTCTTCGCTCAGCATCTCGGCGCGGCCGGCGGTCAGCTTCTCGCCCGTCTCGGGGTCGCGGAACTCGGTGCGGCCGGCATAGGGAAAGCTCTCCTCGGCAGGGTCGGCGATCTCGATCAGATGGGCGCGCACGCCGCGCCGCGCCAGCGGGTCGAGCCAGGCTTGCGTCTCGGCGACGGGATCGAGGAAATCGCTGGCGATGATGATGTCGGAGAAGCGGCGGACGGGCAGGAGTTCGGGCCGCTGCGGCAGCTCGGCGGCGTGGGCGAGCCGCGCGGCGATCCGTTCGGCGCCATTGCGCGCCGTGAACGGGTCGGTGAGGCCCGGCCATGCGATGCGCTCGCCGCCGCGTGACAGGAGGTCAGCCAGCGCCAGCATCAGCACCAGCGCGCGCGATTCCTTCGAGACGGTGGCGGTCGTGGATTTATAGAGCATCGAGGGCGAGGGGTCGGCCCAAAGCCAGACCGTATGGGCAGCCTCCCATTCGCGGTCGCGGACATAGGTGTGGTCGTCGCGCGCCGAGCGGCGCCAGTCGATCCGCGACAGGCTCTCGCCTTCCACATAGGGGCGGAACTGCCAGAAATTCTCGCCGATGCCGCGCCGCCGGCGGCCGTGCCAGCCGGAGATCACCGTATTGGCGACCCGTCGCGATTCCACCAGAAGGTCGGGCACGAGCGAGGCGCGCCGCCGCGCCCGCGCCAGCGCGTCGCGTGTCGAAGCCGGAGCGGTGACCTCGCCGACTGCCGCCATCTAGCCCTGCGCCTTAACCAGCCGCGCGATCACATCGCGCACGTTCATGCCCTCGGCACGCGCGGCGAAAGTCAGCGCCATGCGGTGCTGGAGCACCGGCTCGGCCAGCGCATGGACATCGTCCACCGACGGCGCCAGCCGCCCGTAATAGAGCGCGCGGGCGCGGGCGCAGAGCGTGAGCGCCTGGCTGGCGCGCGGGCCCGGACCCCAGGCGACCTGCCTGTCGGTCTCGGCATTGCCCTGGCCGGGACGCGCCGAGCGCACGAGGTCGAGGATCGCATCGACCACGGTCTCGGGCACCGGCATGCGGCGGATGAGCTGCTGTATCTCCTTGAGGCGCTGGGCGCTCAGCACGTTCTGCGGGCGCGCCTCCTGCGTGCCTGTCGTCTCGATCAGGATGCGGCGCTCCGCATCGAGCTCGGGATAGGAGATGTCCACCTGCATCAGGAAACGGTCGAGCTGCGCCTCGGGCAGAGGATAGGTGCCTTCCTGCTCCAGCGGGTTCTGCGTCGCCAGCACGTGGAAGGGCGAGGGCAGGTCGTGGCGCTGGCCGGCCACGGTGACGTGGTATTCCTGCATGGATTGCAGCAGCGCCGACTGCGTGCGCGGGCTGGCGCGGTTGATCTCGTCGGCCATCAGGAGCTGGGCGAAGATGGGGCCCGGAATGAAGCGGAAGGAGCGGCGGCCCTTGTCGTCCTGCTCCATCACCTCGGAGCCGAGGATGTCGGATGGCATCAGGTCGGGGGTGAACTGGATGCGGCTGGAGTCGAGGCCGAGCACGATGCCCAGCGTCTCCACCAGCTTGGTCTTGGCAAGGCCGGGCACGCCGACCAGCAGCGCGTGGCCGCCGGCCAGCACCGCCACCAGCGTGCGTTCCACCACGGAATGCTGGCCGAAGATCACGCGGCCGACGCCATCGCGCACCTTGCCGATGTCGGCGAGCGCGCGCTCGGCCTCCGCGATCATGTCGGCTTCGTTCAATGCCAGATCCTTGATGATTGCGCTCATTTGGGCGTCGGTCCCTTCATCGTCAGGTGCGGCGCACTCCGCCGCCGACAGGACACCGGAAGGCCGCGACTCAGAGGCTGGCATTGCCATGCCTGACTATCGAACTTAAATCACGGGGCATTGCTGACAAGCGCGCCAACAGTGACTATTTCGTGACGATGCCCGATCAGGAACAACCGCAGGCGCATGGATTTTCCGCGGAGCGCGACGCCGCCGGATTGCAGGCGCTGATCGGCCGCGCGGCCCGCGCCGGCAAGGGCGCGCCGCCCGTCGAGCGCTGGAACCCGCCCTTCTGCGGCGACCTCGACATGGAAATCCGCGCCGACGGCACCTGGTACTATGTCGGCACGCCGATCGGGCGGATGGCGCTCGTCCAGCTCTTCTCCTCCGTGCTGCGCAAGGACGAGGACGGCCGCACCTACCTCGTCACGCCGGTGGAAAAAGTCGGCATCCGCGTCGAGGACGCGCCGTTCCTCGCCGTCGAGATGAATGTGGCGGGCGAAGGCGACGCGCAGGTGCTGACCTTCCGCACCAATGTCGGCGACGTGGTGGAGGCCGGCCCCGAACACCCGCTGCGTTTCGTCGACGAGGAGGAGACGGGCGGCCTGAAACCCTATCTCCTCGTGCGCGGGCGGCTGGAGGCACTGGTGTCGCGCGCGGTGATGTATGAGCTTGCCGGGATCGGCGAGGAATTGACGGTGGACGGACGCAGCGTCTTCGCCGTGCGCTCCAGTCGCATGATATTCCCCATCATGGCGTCCGCGGAACTGAAGAGGAAAAGTGCATGAGCATGGGGGCCGATCTGAAGGGGGCGACGTTCTCGGCTGAGGAGTTCCGCCGCCGCGCCGCACACGAGACGGGCCCGTTCGACGGCGACCAGATCGGCGACCATGTGCTCAACCCCACCATGTTCGACGATTTCATCACCGGCCCGCTGCGCGACGCGGCGGTGATGATCGCGGTGGTGGACCACGGCCCGGAGGCAAGCGTCATCCTGACCCAGCGCAACGCGAACATGCGCACTCATTCGGGGCAGGTGGCCTTTCCCGGCGGCCGCATCGACGCGACCGACCCCTCGCCGGAATTCGCCGCGCTGCGCGAGACGCAGGAGGAGATCGGGCTCGATCCGCATGAGATCGAGGTCATCGGCCGCATGCCGGACTATGTCGCGGGCAGCGGCTATCGCATCGCCCCGGTGCTGGGCATCGTCCAGCCCGGATTCCGGCTGTCGCTCAATCCCGACGAGGTGGATTCGGCCTTCGAGGTGCCGCTGTCCTTTCTGATGAATCCCGAGAACCATCACCGCAAGTCGCGCATCTTCAAGGAGCGCGAGCGCCACTATTTCGAGATGCCGTTCGGCGAGCGCCACATCTGGGGCGTGACGGCCGGCATCATCCATACGCTCTACACGCGGCTCTACGCATGACCAGCATCGCGGGCCGGGCCCCGTGGCTCGACGAGCCGCACCTGCAGGCTTTGCTGGCCGCCCTCCGTGCGGATGGCGAGGAAGCGCGCATCGCCGGCGGCGCGGTGCGCAACGCCCTGCTCGGCGCGCCGGGAAACGATGTGGACATCGCCACGACGAACCTGCCAGCCGACACCGTCGCACGTGTCAGACAGGCGGGCTTCCGCGCCGTCCCGACCGGGATCGAGCACGGCACCGTCACGGTGATCGCCGGCGGCAGGCCCTATGAGGTGACGACGTTGCGCGACGATGTCGAGACCGACGGGCGGTATGCCCGCGTCGTGTTCGGCCGCGACTGGAAGCGCGATGCGGAGCGGCGCGACTTCACCATCAACGCGCTCTATGCCGATGCGGACGGCGCGGTCTTCGACCCGATCGGCGGGCTTTCCGACATCGAGAGCCGCACCCTGCGCTTCATCGGCAAGGCCGAGGACCGCATCCGCGAGGATTATCTGCGTATCCTGCGCTTCTTCCGCTTCTTCGCCTGGTACGGCGCCGGCCGCCCGGATGCGGAGGGGCTGAAGGCCTGCGCGCGGTTGAAGGACGGGCTCGCCCGGCTCTCCGCCGAGCGCGTCTGGTCCGAGCTGCGGAAGCTCTTTTCAGCCCCCGATCCGTCGCGCGCCGTCTTGTGGATGCGCCAGACCGGCGTGCTCACCGCCATCCTGCCGGAAACCGAGAAATGGGGCATCGATGCCCTCGGCCCCCTCATCGAGACCGAAGCCGCGCTCAGCTGGCCGCCCGACGCGCTGCTGCGTCTGATGGCGATCCTGCCGCCCGATCCGGCGCGCATGGAGGCGCTGGCCAAGCGGCTGCGCCTGTCACGGGCGGAGAACGACCGTCTGGTCGCCTGGGCGATGGCCGAGCCCGCGCGCGCCGACAGGGGCGATCTGGCGCTTTCCAAGATGCTTTATCGCGGCGATGCGCAGGCCGTCCGCGACCGGCTGGCGCTTGCGCTGGCGGCTGCCCGCGGCAGCGGCAAGCTGGACGAAGCGGCCGCCTTCATGCGCCAGCACAAGCTGGCGGCGGCGTGGCAGCTGCCGATCTTTCCGGTCCGCGGGGATGACCTCGCCGCGCTGGGCGTCGCGCCCGGAAAGCAGCTTGGCGACCTGCTGCGGAGGCTGGAATCGGAGTGGATCGAGAGCGGCTTCCAGACCGATCGCGACGCGCTTGTGGCGCGCGCCGCGATGCTGGTCCAGGAAAGCCGAGGCTGACGCTCTTTTTTACGCAATTCCGGACGCAAAACCGCTGCGCCCTTTTGCTGGAATTGCGCTAGGCTGCGTCGCGGACATTCTCGATGCGCGAGCGGATCGCCTCGATCATCGTCTCGCGGATCGTGTCCTCGCCATGGGTTTCGCGCATATGCGCCACGGCGCGGCGCATGACCTCCGCCTCTTCCTCATGGCGTGTGTGCCAGTCGCAACCCGGCACCAGCGAGCCGCAATGGAACTCCTTCATCGCTTCCTCCTGTCATTGGTTGCATGCCAAGCATAACATCGGACGCGGCGGATTTGTTGCGAACGCGATCACATTTTGACCGGCATATCGGCGGCCTCGAAAGCGCGCGCGGTGTCCGCAATCTCCTCCCGCAGCCATGCCTTGAAGGCTTTCGTCTTGGCATCTTCCCGCCGCGTCAGGGACGTGACCGCATAATAGGCATCTCCGGTGCGGGCGCGCTGCGGAAAGGGCGCGACCAGCGTGCCCGCCTTCAATGCCGAATGCGCCAGCGTCTGCCAAGCGAGCAGCACGCCCTGTCCGGCAATCGCGGCATCAAGCGCCAGCGCCGCATCGGTAAAACTGTTGCCGGGCCTGAACTGGTCCTCGTCGAGCCCGAAAGGCGCAAGCCACAGGTTCCAAGGGATGATGGAGTTGGCGTCGCGCACGACCGGCAGCGCCACCAGATCGCGCGGCGAGGCGATGCGCGATGCGAGCTCGGGCGCGCAGACCGGGAAGACCTCCTGATCGAGCAGCTTTTCGACGCGGACGCCGGGCCAGTTGCCCGGCCCGACCCGCAAGGCGATGTCCACGTCGCTGGTATCGAGATCGACCAGCGTGGTCGTCGCGTCGAGCCGCACCTGGATGCCGGGATGGCGCGCGGCAAAGCCGCTCAGGCGCGGCACCAGCCACTTCGCGGCGAGCACCGGCGCGACGGAAATGGTCAGGATCGCCTCGTCGCGCCGCCGCGCTCCGGCCAGCGCCGCCTCGATTGCACGGAAGCCCTCGCTCAGGCGCGGCAGCAATGCCGCCCCGTATTCCGTGAGCTGCAAGCCGCGCGCCGTGCGCTCGAAGACGAGCCGGCCAAGCTGCGCCTCGGCCCGCGCCACCTGCTGGCTGACCGCTCCCGGCGTGACGCCGAGCTCGGCTGCCGCGCCCGCCAGCCCGCCATGCCGGGCGCAGGCCTCGACGGCGCGCAAGGCGTTGAGATGGACGCGGTTCAGCTCCTGCATATAGAAAAGCTAAACGCGACGCGGCAAAAAGTCGATTTATTCCTGCGCCGAGACCCGCGAAAATACTGCCTTGAAAGGCAGAAAAAGCCATGTTCCAGCGATTGACGCGGCTGATCCACTATCTCGCGGAGAGCGACGAGGCTTCTCCGCCGCGCAGCGATCCCTTCAGCATTGCTGCGCTGCGTGCGATGAGCCAGCGCGAACTCGCCGACCTGCCCATGCGCGGGCCCGTCTGGCGCAGCGGCAGGGATTGCGAGCAGCGCTGATCTACCTGGCGCTGGCGGTCTGGAGCCATTCGCGCACGAGGCGGACATCCTCGTCGCCGAGATTGTGTCCCGAATCGATCATGTAGGATTTGACGCGCGCGCCGCGCGTACGGAACTGCTCTTCGAGCTTCGGCGCGAAGGGCCCGTAGAGCTTGTCGCTGCGGCCGGCGATAGTCAGCACGTCGACATCACCGAGCTTCGCGTCGGGCGTCTTGTCGAGCACCGGCATGGCGCGCAGCAGCGCGGCCTTGTGCACCATGTCGGGGTGAAGGACCGACAGCGCCGCGAGCAGGTTGGCGCCGTTTGAATAGCCGACGAAGATCGCCTTATCGAGGTCGATCTTGAGCTTGCCGGCGGTGTCCTTCAGGAAGGTGACGAAGGCGTCCGCCTCCGAGCGCACGTCGGTCTGGTCGAAGGTGGTCGGCGTGATGCGCCGGTACCAGCGGTTGATGCCGTCCTGGCGGATGCGGCCGCGGATGCCGAGCAGGTTGGCGTTCGGCGCTATTTTGCGCGCCAGCGCCATCAGCGTCGTCTCGTCGCCGCCCGAGCCGTGGAGCAGCACGATGGTGCGGTCGCCTGCTTCCGCCTCCGGCTTGCGATAGTCGAAGGCGAAGGATGCCAGACGCTCGTCCTTGAGGATTGTCATGACCGACTTAACGGCCGTGACGGCCGCGGGTTCGACCTTGGGCGTCGGCGCGGCCGCGACGGTGTCGAGCGCAGGCTCGGCGCCGGCCATGCAGGTGGAGAGGATCAGCGCGCCAAGGGCGGAAAGGATCAGGCGTGTCATCGGTGGAGAGTGCTCGCAACAAGGTAGGCGGAACGAATGCTGTGCATGCGCCTGTCCGTATCCATGCCCCCTCAAGCATGGCGTCGGGTTGTTTCACGCCTCACAGGATCGGCGCGAGCGAAGCCTCTAGCCGATCCCGCGATCCGTGTCGCGGCCTATTTCACGAAATATAAAACGTTTTAAAGAGTGTTGCGCGCCCGCAACGATGCGCCTTACGGCCACTTCACCTCGGGCGGCATGCTGGAGAGGATGGAGTTCACATTGCCGCCGGTCTTGAGACCGAACACGGTGCCTCGGTCGTAGAGCAGGTTGAACTCCACATAGCGGCCGCGGCGGATCAGTTGCTCCTCGCGGTCGGCCTCGGTCCAGTTGTCGTTGAAGTTCTTGCGCACGATGTGCTGGTAGGCGATCAGGAAGGTGCGGCCGACATCCTGGGTGAAGCGGAAATCGGCATCCCAGCCGCCCTTTTCCTCCGGCGTCTTCAGCCAGTCGTAGAAGATGCCGCCGATGCCGCGCGGCTCGTTGCGGTGCGGCAGGTAGAAATACTCGTCGCACCATTGCTTGAACCGCTCGTAGTCGGCCACGTCTTGGTGCTTGTCGCAGACGAATTTCATCGCCTTGTGGAAGGCGATCGTATCCGGGTCCTCCTGCGTGCGCCGCCGGTCGAGCACGGGCGTCAGGTCGGCGCCGCCGCCGAACCACTGCCGCGACGTCACCACCATGCGCGTGTTCATGTGCACGGCCGGCACGTTGGGGTTCCACGGATGGCAGATCAGCGAAATGCCGCTCGCCCAGAACCGGGGGTCCTCCTCGGCGCCGGGGATCTGCTTGCGGAACTCCGGCGAGAACTCGCCATGGACCGTCGAGGTGTGGACGCCGACCTTCTCGAAGACGCGGCCGTTCATCATCGACATGACGCCGCCGCCGCCCCGGCCCTCGTCGCGCAGCCAGTCGGTGCGCTCGAAACGCCCCGGCGACCAGGACGATTGCGGCCCGTCCACCTCGTCCTCCAGCGCCTCGAAGCCGGCGCAGATCCGGTCCCGGATCTCCTCGAACCATGCCTTCGCCGTCGCTTTCTTGCCTTCGATGTCGTCCGGCCATCCTGCCGGCAGTTCCGGGCGTTCCATTCCAGTCTCCATTCCGCCGGCGTGCGGCGCGGCCGTTCGTCCGGCACGAATTGACTCGTCTTTTGTCCATCCGATCCCTAATCTGTCGTTGATCAGGGTCAAGGAGTTCTTCGATGCGGGTTCCTGCAAGACCTCCGCTCGATGGCATCAGGGCACGGCTCGAGCGCAGCCGCCGCGATGCGCACCGCCTGCCGCGCGACGGTTTTCTGCGCGAGACCTTCCTCCTGCCGCGCTCCGATGCCCGCGCCAAGGCGCGCGAATGGCTGGAGCGCTGGCCGAAGGAAGCCTACTGGACCGAGGTCGAGAGCTGGTGCGAGCGGCCCGACGACCAGATCGAGTTCACCATGCGCCGCCTGCCCACGGCGGAGTGAGCCGCTTCAGCCGGCCGTCTGCCGCAGCGCTTCGCCCATGCCCATCGCCGCCGCGAGCGCAACATTGAGGCTGCGCCCGCCGCCAGGCATGGGGATCGTCACCGCCGCGTCCGCAGCTCCATGCACCGTGTCCGGCACGCCGGCGCTTTCGCGGCCGAACAGCAATATGTCGCGCGGGCGGAAGGCGAAGTCCGTATAGGCGGTGACAGCCTTCGTGCTGAACAGGACGAGCCGCCGGTTCTCGGCGCGGCGCCATGCCGCGAAAGCATCCCACGACGCATGCCGCCGCAGCGCTGCCATTTCGAGATAGTCCATGCCGGCCCGCTTGAGATTGCGGTCGGACAGGTCGAAGCCGGCCGGCTCGATGATGTCCAGCGCGACGCCCAGACAGGCGGCCATGCGCATCAGCGTGCCGGTATTGCCGGGAATGTCGGGCTGGTAGAGCGCCAGGCGCGGCCTTTCGCTCACGCGATGATGCCTTTTTCCGCGATCTTTTGAGCAAATAGCGCGCGGGGAATGGCGATGCCGAACTCACCCTCGATGGCGTCGGCCAGCGCTCCCGCATCGGCCAGTTCGCGCCGCTCGCTTTTGCCGCCCAGCCAGTGGGTGGTGAGGCGGTTGTTGGCGAGCGCGAGGCGCCGGTCGGGGAGCGGGCGCGCCAGCATCAGGTCGGTGACGAATTGCGACTGCGGATGCGTGGAGAGGAAATAGCTCGTCACCGCATAATCGACCTCGAAATTCTCCGCCAGGTCGAAGCGGTAGAGCGTGCGCCACTCGCCGCCCGCGAAGGCTTGGCTGAGGAAATGCCCGTCCTGCTCGACCAGCCGGAAATTCTCGTGCGGCGTTTGCTGCTCGCCGGGCGCGAGGCGCAGCGGCGCGGTCTGCGTGAGCCCGCCGAAACCGACATCGGCGAGCCAGGTCTCGCCGTCGATTTCGATGCGCAGCAGCATATGGCTGCGGGGCGTGAGGAAGTCGGGCGGCCGGTTCCACATCACCCGCGCCGCCAGTCCGGAAACCGCAAAGCCCAACGCGCGCAGCGCATCCATGAAGAGCAGGTTCTGCTCGAAGCAGTAGCCGCCGCGCGGCTGCTCCACCATCTTCGCCTGCAATGCCGGCGCGTCGAGCGTCACCGGCAGGCCGAGGAACGGGTTCAGGTTCTCGAAGGCGATCGCTGCCGGGTGTAGCACATGCAGTTCGCGCAGCACGTCGAGCGTCGCTTCGCGTAGGCCCCCATAGCCGATGCGGCCGAGATAGGCCTCGAGATCGAAACCCGCGCGTGGCGCGTCGGTGCCAGTCGTGTCGGACATGAATGCCTCCGGGTTGGCCCATGTCATCCCGTTCTCATGCAGTTGCTGTCAAGTGCGCGGCGGAGGCGCTGGGCCAACCGGCGGAAGCTGCCGGTCCAGCCATGGCCTGTGGGGTTGGAAAACCGATCGTTCTCGTGTATTGGAGGCGCCCTTGACTGACCACGAACCGAAGGAGGCAGCGATGATTGACCGGATGATCCTGATCGCGCTCATGCGCCTCCGCCGTGAAGCGCGCGCCTGACGGCAGCTTCGGTTCGACCCCTACCGGGAATTTTCCAAATCAGCGTCGCCGAGGTCTGCCGGATCGATTGACCGATTCGTCCGGAGACAACCCATGCCACGCAAACAGAAAGATACGCCGCTGGCGGCACCCGTCGCGCTGCCGCCGGCCTTCGGCGCCGTTCTCGGCGCGAAGCCCGGCGCGGATGCCAGGGAACTGCACGGAAACGCTGTGATCAGCCGGCCCGACCAGCTCGACAAGGCGCGCAAGCCGAAAGCCAGCGCAAACAGGACCATGGGCCCGCGCAAGGGCCACCGCTGAGAGACGCCGGCGCCGCCGAAAAGGCGGTGCCGGCGCAACGAATTCAGGCCCGCACGGCCGCAAGATGAAAGCATGAAGCCATGTTCAAATGGTTCGAAAGCCGCCTCGATCCCTTTCCCGCGGAGGAGCCGCAGGAGCCGCCGCGCACGCTGCTCGGCTTCTGCCTGCACTACACGAAGGGGTCGTGGCCCTATCTGGTGCCGTCGGCGATCCTGATGTCGCTGATCGCGCTGACCGAGGTGTGGATGTTCTCCTTCCTCGGCAACATCGTCGACTGGCTGTCGAGCCACGACCGCGCGACCTTCCTCGCGCAGGAGGGCTGGCGGCTGGCCGGCATGTCGGCGATCGTGCTCTTCGGCCTGCCGCTGATGGTCTGGTTTCACTCGCTGCTCAACCAGCAGACGCTGATGGGCAACTATCCCATGCGCATCCGCTGGCAGGTGCACCGCTACCTGCTCAAGCAGTCGATGACCTTCTATCAGGACGAGTTCGCCGGCCGCATCGCCACAAAGCTGATGCAGACCGCGCTCGCCGTGCGCGAATGCGTGATCAAGCTCATCGACGTGCTGAACTACGTCGTCGTCTATTTCGGCGGCATGCTATTCATCATCGCCGCGTCGGACTGGCGGCTGGCTGCCCCGCTGGTGGTGTGGCTCGGCTGCTACGCGCTGCTTCTGCGCTACTTCATCCCGCGCCTCGGACAGGTGGCCGAGGACCAGGCCGATGCGCGCTCGATCATGACCGGCCGCGTGGTCGACAGCTACACCAACATCCAGACAGTGAAGCTGTTCAGCCATGCGCGCCGCGAGGCGGCCTTTGCAAAGGAGGGCATGAACGGCTTCCTCCAGACCGTCTACCGCCAGATGCGGATGATCACGAGCCTCTACGGGCTGCTCTACATGCTCAACTCGCTGTGCCTCTTCGCGGTCGGCGTGCTCGGCATCTGGCTGTGGCTGGGCGAGGCGGTGTCGATCGGCGCGGTCGCCGTCGCGCTCGGGCTTGTCCTGCGCCTGTGGGGCATGTCGCAGTGGATCATGTGGGAGATGTCGGCGCTGTTCGAGAATATCGGCACGGTGCAGGACGGCATCAATTCCATCTCGCTGCCGCATCTGGTCGAGGACCGGCCCGACGCCAAGCCGCTCGCCGTGACCGACGGGTCGATCCGCTTCGACGACGTGCGCTTCCACTACGGCAAGAAGAAGGGCGTGCTGGAGCAGCTCACGCTCGACATCGCGCCGGGCGAGAAGGTGGGCATCGTCGGCCGCTCCGGCGCCGGCAAGTCGACGCTCGTCAACCTCCTGCTGCGCTTCTACGACATCGAGGCCGGCCGTATCCTCATCGACGGGCAGGACATCGCCGCCGTCACGCAGGAAAGCCTGCGCGCAAATATCGGCATGGTCACGCAGGACACGTCGCTGCTGCACCGCTCGGTGCGCGACAACATCCTCTATGGCCGTCCCGATGCGACGGAGGAGATGATGCTGGAAGCGGCGCGCCGCGCGGAGGCCACCGAGTTCATCGCCGGCCTGACCGACCCGAAAGGCCGGAAGGGCTACGACGCCCATGTCGGCGAGCGCGGTGTCAAGCTGTCGGGCGGCCAGCGCCAGCGCATCGCCATCGCCCGCGTCATGCTCAAGGACGCGCCGATCCTGATCCTCGACGAGGCCACTTCGGCGCTGGATTCGGAGGTCGAGGCGGCGATCCAGGCCAACCTCTATCGCCTGATGGAGGGCAAGACGGTGATCGCCATCGCCCACCGCCTGTCCACCATCGCGGCCATGGACCGGCTGATCGTGATGGACAAGGGCCGCATCGTCGAGCAGGGCACCCACGCCGACCTCGTCGCGGCCGGCGGGCTCTATGCCCAATTGTGGGCGCGCCAGTCGGGCGGCTTCCTCGACCTGTCTGCGGAAGAGGGCAAGGCGGCGGCGGAATGGTCGTTCATCCCGCCGCAGCCATGTCAGGCCGCGTCGCGGACCGACACCACGATCTCCTTGCCCAGCGCAGCGAGCGCCTCCCGCAGGGCGGGAAGCTTCGTCGCATGGTCCGGATCGAGGATGCGGTGAGGCTCGTTGACGGGCTTGCCAATGCGCCTCGCCAGTTCGGACTTGGAAATGCCGGATGCCCGAAACGCATCGATGACGGCCAGTTTCAGTGCCGTTTCGGCGTCGACCGCGATCGCGACGAGACCCTTGCCCTTCGCACGCACGGCCGGCAGCGGGCGGCCCATCGCCGCGATTCCGCGCAGCGCCAGACCAAGCGCCTCGGCGCCGTTAGCCCGCGCCTCGGCCGCATTCGCACCGGAAGTGATGGCTTCTGGCACGTCGGGAAAGGTTACCAGGAGCCCGCCGTCAGGGTCGGGCTCAAACTTTGCCCAGAAAATATAATCCATCATATCGCTCCTTCATCATCACTTCGGTCAGTAGCTGGAGAAACCGGATGACTCGGAGTCATTCGACCCCGAGTTGTTCCTTGATCCGGCGCACGTGGAACGGGTTCAGTTCGCCCGACTGGATGGTCGTCATCCTGTCGCCGAAAGTCACGCGGTAGTGCGAGCCTTTGCCTTTGTCCGTGAAGACCTCGAAGACAACGCCCCTGCCGCGTGCGATCTTGCGGAGTTCACGGATCAGAGCGTCTCGCTTCATGGTCCAGTTCCTGACTGTCCTTCAATATGTCGCATTATTGCGATGGTCACAAGGAGGATTGTCGCAAGAATGCTACAAGGTCTGCAATTATCGATGCACCAGGAAAGCGGGCGAGGCGAAGCGAGACGTCGCCGGTTGCCATTTTCCGCCGCCATGCCCAGTTAAGGGACAAAATTTATCGGCAGTGAGTCTCCGCCACGCCGTCATATTTCTGGATCATTTCGTGACCGACATAAGCAAACAGACTGGATTGCGTGAACGTGCCTGGCGCTCCGTCGAGGACGTCATCGACCCCTTCGCCGATACCGATCGCGAGGTGCTGCCGCGCGATGCCTGGCAGTTCATCACCTTCTTCGCCCGGCAGGCGAAGTGGCCCTTCGTGCTGTTGCTCATCATGGGCGGCCTGTCGGGCGCGATCGATGCCGCCCTCTACTGGTCGCTCGGCTGGCTGATCGACATTCTTGACACGTCATCGCCGGCGACCCTGCTCGCCGACTACTGGCCGCATCTGGCGGCATTTCTGCTGCTTCTGCTGGTGGTCCGCGCCGCGGTGATGATCTTCAACGCCGTGGTCGAGCAGCAGATCGTCGTGCCGAACTTCTACCAGCTCGTGCGCTGGCAGGCGTTTCGCCGCGTCATGGAGCAGCCCTACGAGTTCTACCAGAACGATTTCGCCGGCCGCATCGCCACCAAGATCCTGCAGGGCGGCGAATCGACGGGCGACTTCATCGTCTCGTCGCTGCAGACGATGTGGAGCTTCCTGACCTTCCTCATCCTGGCCGGAACGATCCTTGCCGTGCTCGACCCGCTGATGACCGGCGTGCTGGTGATCTGGGTGATCGTCTTCTGCGCCGCCGGCTGGTTCCTGCTGCCGCCGCTGCGCGCCGCCGGCCGCCGCACGGCCGACGAGCGCTCGCTGGTCAACGGCCGCATCGTCGACGCCTTCACCAACATCCTCGCCGTGAAGCTGTTCGACAGCGGCCGGCGCGAGCACGCCTTCGTGCGCGAGGGCATGGAGCGATATCTCGCCGCGGTGAAGACGCTCACGCGCTCGATCACCAGCGTGCGCGGCGCGGTCGCCATCATCAACGGCTTCATGATGGCCGCCGTGGCCGTGCTCGCGGTGCGCAGCTGGATGGCGGGCTCCGCCACCACCGGCGAGATCGCCGCGGCCATCGGCATCGTCTTCCGGCTCAACCAGATGTCCGGCTACATGATGTTCAACATCAACGGCCTGATCCGCAACTTCGCCACCGTGCAGGACGCGACCGCCACCATCTCGGTGAAGCCGGCCATCCGCGATGCGGCCGACGCGCAGGTCATGCCGCGCGCCAGGGGCGACCTTCGTTTCGACAACGTCACCTTCGACTACGGCAAGAAGCGCGGCGAGGATGCGGGAGGCGTCATCACCAACCTCGACCTGCACATCAAGCCGGGCGAGCGCGTGGCGCTGGTCGGTCCCTCCGGTGCGGGAAAGACCACCATCGTCAACCTCGCCTTGCGGCTCTTCGACGTGGAGGACGGCGCGATCCTGCTCGACGGCCGCGACATCCGCTCGCTGACGCAGGCGTCGCTGCGCGCGCAGTTCGGCGTGGTGAGCCAGGAGCCGATGCTGATGCACCGCTCGATCCGCGACAACATCGCCTATGGCAAGCCCGGCGCCACCGAGGCGGAGATCATCGAGGCGGCGAAGCGCGCATCGGCGCACGACTTCATCAAGGGCGTGTCCGACCCGCGCGGCCGCACCGGCTACGACGCCTATGTCGGCGAGCGCGGCGTCAAGCTGTCGGGTGGCCAGCGCCAGCGCATCGCCATCGCCCGCATGATGCTCAAGAACGCCCCGATCCTCATCCTCGACGAGGCCACCTCGGCGCTCGATTCGGAGGTGGAGGCGGCGATCCAGGACAATCTCTTCGCCATGATGGAGGGAAAGACGGTGATCGCGGTCGCGCACCGGCTCTCCACCATCGCCGCGCTCGACCGGCTCATCGTGCTCGACCGCGGCCGGATCGTCGAGGAGGGCACGCATGAGCAGCTGCTCGCCTCCGACGGTCTCTATGCGCAATTGTGGAAGCGCCAGTCAGGCGGCTTCCTGCCGAGCCGCCTGGCGGCCGAGTAGGGATCGTGTCGACCCTGCGGCCGCCGCGCTTTCTCGCCACGCCCGCGGCCGGCGAGGGCGGCCTGTCGGTGCTGGAGCACGAGATGCTCGCCGAGAAGGCGGCCTCGCTGGGACGCGCCGGCGACAAGGCCGCGCGCGATGTCGCGCGGCTGCGGTCCTGCCCGCCTGATTCGCCCCAGCGCGCCGCGCTTCTGAAGCAGGCTGCGGCCTCGGTGCACGGCTTCTTCATCCAGCGCGAGCTCTGCGGCCTGCGCCGCCATGCCGACATCGTTCGCGAGCTGGGCATTCCGCCCGAGGTGCTGGCGCGGCTGGGCGCGGCGTAGGCGCCCCGGCAGCGGCCGCGCGAGGCGCGACAAACTGCCCTACATGGCGTGAAGTCTGGACAAGCTTTCGGTGTCCGCATAAACCACGCCGGAATGCCGGGGGGAATCCGCACGGCCGCAGGATGGCGTGTACGTGTCGTTCACGCATCCAACGCGCGGAAGCCGGCAATTGCATGGCAGAAGGATGCTGATCCCGTGAGCGCGACAGACTCAACCGATCCGACCCGCCGCGATTTCCTCTACGTCGCCACCGGCATGGCCGGCGTGGTGGCCGTGGGCGGCGTGGCATGGCCCTTCATCGACCAGATGCGCCCGGACGCCTCGACGCTGGCGCTGGCGACGGTCGATGTGAATATCTCCGCCATCGAGCCCGGCATGTCGCTGACGGCGAAGTGGCGCGGCAAGCCGATCTTCATCCGCAACCGCACGCCGGAGGAGATCGAGGCGGCCCGCGCCGTGCCGATGGCCGAGCTCAAGGATCCGGTGGCGCGCAACGCCAACCTGCCCGCCGACGCGCAGGCGACCGACATCGACCGCTCGGCCGGCGAGGGCAAGGAAAACTGGATCGTCATGATCGGCTCCTGCACGCATCTCGGCTGCGTGCCGCTCGGCCAGTCGGGTGATTTCGGCGGCTGGTTCTGCCCCTGCCACGGTTCGCACTACGATACGGCCGGCCGTATCCGCGTCGGTCCGGCGCCGGAGAACCTTCATATCCCGAACTTCGAATTCACCTCCGACACGACCATCCGGATCGGCTGAGGGCATAGGGGAACCTGACCATGAGCGGTGGACACTCGACCTATACGCCGAAAACCGGCATCGGACGCTGGATGGACGCGCGGCTTCCGCTGCCGCGTCTGGTCTATGATTCCTTCGTGGCCTACCCGGTGCCGCGCAACCTCAACTACGCCTACACGTTCGGCGGCATCCTCTCGCTCATGCTGGTGGCGCAGATCGTCACCGGCGTCGTGCTGGCGATGCACTATGCCGCCTCGACGCAGCTGGCCTTCGACTCCGTCGAGAAGATCATGCGCGACGTGAACTCGGGCTGGCTGCTGCGCTACCTGCATTCCAACGGCGCGTCGTTCTTCTTCATCGCCGTCTACGTCCATATCTTCCGCGGCCTCTATTACGGCTCCTACAAGGCGCCGCGCGAGCTGCTGTGGATCCTCGGCTGCATCATCTACCTGCTGATGATGGCGACCGGCTTCATGGGCTATGTGCTGCCGTGGGGGCAGATGTCCTTCTGGGGCGCCACCGTCATCACCGGCTTCTTCACCGCCATCCCGCTGGTCGGCGAATGGGTGCAGCAGCTCCTGCTCGGCGGCTTCGCCGTCGACAATCCGACGCTGAACCGCTTCTTCGCGCTGCACTATCTGCTGCCCTTCATGATCGCGGGCGTGGTCGTGCTGCACGTCTGGGCGCTGCACGTCACCGGCCAGACCAATCCGACCGGCATCGAGGTCAAGTCGAAGACCGACACCGTGCCGTTCTCGCCGCACGCCTCGGCCAAGGACGGGTTCGCGATGGTCGTGTTCCTGCTCGTCTTCGCCTATTTCGTCTTCTACATGCCCAACTATCTGGGCCATCCCGACAACTACATCCCGGCCGACCCGCTGAAGACGCCGGCCCACATCGTGCCGGAATGGTACTACCTGCCCTTCTACGCGATCTTGCGCGCCATCACCTTCAACATCGGCCCGATCGACTCCAAGCTGGGCGGCGTGCTCGCCATGTTCGGCGCCATCGCGGTGCTGTTCGTGGTGCCGTGGCTCGACACGTCGAAGGTGCGCTCGGCGGTGTACCGCCCCTGGTACAAGCTGTTCTTCTGGATCTTCGTCGCCAATGCGCTGTTCCTCGGCTGGCTGGGCTCCAAGCCGGCGGAAGGCTGGTACATCCCGGCGATGCAGGTCTCCACGCTCTACTACTTCGCCTTCTTCCTGGTGATCATGCCGGTGCTCGGCCTCATCGAGACGCCGCGTCGCCTGCCCAACTCGATCACCGAGGCGGTGCTGGAGAAGAAGGGCGGGGCGCATGCCCAGCCGGCCGGCAGCGCCGCGTCGCCGGAAACCAAAGGCTAAGTCGGATCCCGAGGCTCGAAAAAGGACCTATCATGAAGACGATCCTCAAGGGATTTGCAGCAGCGGTACTCGGCCTGACGCTGGCCGGCCCGTCGGTGGCGGCGGAGGAGGGCGGCACGCCGCACTATCCGATCCACGCGCCGCGCGAGGAGAGCTGGTCGTTCTCCGGCCCCTTCGGCACCTATGACCGCGCCCAGCTGCAGCGCGGCCTGAAGATCTACCGCGAGGCATGCTCGTCGTGCCATTCGATGAACCTCGTCCCCTTCCGCACGCTGGCGGACCTCGGTTATTCCGAGGCGCAGGTACGCACGCTGGCGGCGGAGTACACGATCCAGGACGGCCCGAATGCAGACGGCGACATGTTCGAGCGTCCCGGCCTGCCGTCGGACCACTTCCCGTCGCCCTTCGCTAATCACGAGCAGGCGGCCGCCTCCAACAATGGTGCCGCCCCGCCCGATTTCTCGCTCATCGCCAAGGCGCGCGGCGTCACCCGCGGCTTCCCGACCTTCGTGTTCGACATCTTCACCCAGTATGCCGAGGGCGGCCCGGACTACATCCACAGCCTGCTGACCGGCTATCAGGAGCCGCCGGAAGGCGTCACCGTGCAGCCCGGCACCCACTACAATCCCTACTTCATGTCCGGTCCGGCGCTCGCCATGCCGGCGCCGCTGTCCGACGGGCAGATCACCTATGAGGACGGCTCGCCCGAGACCGTCGACCAGTATGCGCGCGACGTCTCGGCCTTCCTGATGTGGGCGGCGGAGCCCCATCTGGAAGCACGCAAGCAGACCGGCTTCATCGTGATGATCTTCCTGATCCTGTTCGGCGGCCTGGTCTACCTCACCAAGCGCAAGATCTGGGCCGACGTGCACTGATCGGACGGCGACATCGGAATGCGAAAAGGCCCGCGTGAGCGGGCCTTTTTCTTTCCGTCCGTCTCAGGCCGTCATCGCGGCGGCGATGACGGCAGCGTCGCTTTCGGCGACCTCCACCAGCCCGAAGCGGAAGACCTGGCCCCAGTTCGGCCGGCCGGCGGTCAGCTCGAGCCTGTCGAGCAGGCCGCGGATCGGCACGTCATGCGCCGCCGCGTGCCAGTCCACGTCCCGGCGGTAGGCGACGAAGCCGCCGCCCATGACGCCCTGATAGGGCTCGCCGTCGCGCACCACGCCGAGCGCGGTGAAGGACTGCAAGCCGTCCTTGATTCCGTAGACCTCGCTCGGCGAGTAATAGACGACGCTGTCGCCCGGCCTTATGCGCCGCAGCGGTGCGGCCTTGCCGTGGTTGACGTGCATGAAGCCGCCGGCGACGCCGCGCCGGACATGCTCGGCCGACGCCACCGCGATCCAGTGCCGCGGCTTCCCGGCCGGTTTCATTGCGGGTTCGCGGCCATCGCCATGCCGCGGATACGGTGGCCGTCGGTGTCGGTAAAGACGAAGGAGCGACCGAAGGGCAGGGTCTTCGGCGCCATGGCCACCGTCAGGCCCTTCTTCCTCGACCATTCGCCGAACGTGCGGTCCACCGCCGCGTCGGAGTCGAGGACGATTCCGATCTCGGCAACGCTTTCCTTGCCGTCCGCGGCGAAATGGGCATCCGGATCGCCCGCCGCCCAGAGCGCGAACTTGTAGCCGTGCGGCAGTACGAACATGACGAAGTTCTCGGACGCATGGGCCGGCTTCACGCCGAACAGGCTGGAATAGAGGTCGGCGCTGGCCAGTGGGTTTTCGACGAACAGGATGGTGTAGCTCGGTGTGTTCATGACGGGTCTCCTTTCAGACACGCCCGAAATCTAGACGCCACCACTGTCAGTTTCCGGCAGTATCCTGAGATGGGATCTGCTCCTGCTCCCGCCAGATCTTGAGGAGCGCGGCCCTCCTTTTCGGATAGCGGCTGTCCGTCACCTCCATGGCGGCGATCCTGTCGGTGCGGAAATGCCGAAAGCCGTCGCGCAGTTCGCACCAGCCGACGATGACGCGCGCCTTGTCGAAGAAGCCGAGCGCCAGCGGCCAGATCGTGCGCCGCGTGTCGCGGCCGGATAGGTCGCGATAGGCGATGCTAAGCTTGCGCTCGGCGCGGATGGCGCGGCGCACCAGCGTCAGGTCGATCTGCTCGATCGGCTCGCGGATGGCCTGTCCGACGAGAAGGCCGTTGGAATCGACCTTGTCGCGCAGGTCGGCAGGCAGCACGGCGGTGATCTTGGCCAGCGCATTGCTGGCGGCCGCACCCAGCCGCGCATCGGCGCTGCGCCGCGCCACCCAGCGCTGCCCGAGCACCAGCGCCTCAAGCTCGTCCTCCGAGAACATCAGCGGCGGCAGCATGAAGCCGGGGCGCAGCACATAGCCCACGCCCGGCTCGCCCTCGATCGTGGCGCCCTGCGCCTGCAGGCTTGCGATGTCGCGATAGAGCGTGCGCAGGCTCACGCCGGTCTCGGCCGCCAGATCGCGCCCGCTCACCGGCCGGCGGTGCCGGCGCAGGACCTCAATCAGCGTCAGCAGGCGCTCCGAACGCGACATGCAGCCTTGCTCCCGATCCGGTTTTCCGCTGCGGATTTCTCCGCGCAGCCTATTCCATTCACCCGGCGCGGACGATACCAATTCCCCCGACACCAGACAGGACGATCCAGTGACATCTTCCGCAAGCAGCCTGCAAGCCGCGATCCGCACGATCCCGGACTATCCCAAGCCGGGCATCCTGTTCCGTGACATCACCACGCTGCTGGGCGATGCGCGCGCCTTTCGCCGGGCGGTAGACGAGCTCGTCCATCCCTATGCCGGCTCGAAGATCGACAAGATCGCCGGCATCGAGGCGCGCGGCTTCATCCTCGGCGGCGCCATGGCGCACCAGCTCTCCTCGGGCTTCATACCCATCCGCAAGAAGGGCAAGCTGCCGCACGAGACCGTGCGCGTCGCCTACAGCCTCGAATACGGAATCGACGAGATGGAAATGCACCGCGACGCGGTGGCGCCGGGCGACAAGGTGATCCTCGTCGACGACCTCATCGCCACCGGCGGCACGGCGGAAGGCGCCGTCAAGCTGCTGCGCCAGATGGGCGCCGACATCGTCGCCGCCTGCTTCGTCATCGACCTGCCCGACCTCGGCGGGCGCAGGAAGCTCGAGGCGCTCGGCGTCGACGTGCGCACGCTGGTCGCCTTCGACGGGCATTGAGCCCTTTCGGCTAACCGGTCTTCAGCAGCACGTCGCTCTCGAATTCCAGCACCTTGTCGCCGGTCTCGTCGTGAGCCTCGCACAGGCTGGTGAGGATGTTCCACCCCGGCCGCGCCACATGGCTGCGCAGGTGCATCGCGCGGCGGCTGTAGGTGAGCGTCGATCCGGCATAGGTGGGCTTGAGCCAGCGCAGCTTGCGGAAGCCGGGGGAGGGGCCGAATGCGGGCCGCGGACCTTCGCCCGTCCACGCCCGCTCGCCCACCGCCTCCAGATGGCGCAGGTTCACCTGCATCCAGACAGAGACGGTGTGCCAGCCCGACGCGCAGAGGCCCCCGAAGACGCTCTTCCGCGCCGCCTCCTCGTCGAGATGGAACGGCTGCGGATCGAACTTCGCCGCGAAAGCCTTGATCTCTTCGGCCTCGAAACGATGCGAGCCGATGACGACCGTTTCGCCGATCTGCAGGAACTGGTCGAGCGCGCTCACGCGACGGCCTCGCGGGTCAGGAACATGCCGGCATTCTCCAGCTCGAGCACGATGTCGCCGTGCTGGTTCCAGACGCGGTGCCGGCAGGTGACATAGCCGATCCGCGGGCGCTTTTCAGAACGCCGCAGGGCGACGATCTCGGTCTCCCCCGACAGCGTGTCGCCGGCGAGCACGGGCCGCCGCCAGCGGGCATATTCCACGCCCGGCGCGCCCTGCGAGGTGGAATCCAGCAGCAGCGCGTCGCAGACCATGCGCATGAACATGGAGCAGGTGTGCCAGCCCGATGCCGCAAGCCCGCCGAGCAGGCTCGCCTTGCCGGCCGCCTCGTCGAGATGCATCGGCTGCATGTCGAACTCGGAGGCGAAGGCGATGATCTCCTCCGCCGTGACGTGCTTCGGCCCGAGCGGGAAGGTCTGGCCGAGCGCGAGATCGTCGAACGCCCAACTGGGAATCTTTGCCATAGCCGCGCCTCAGAGCAATTCCAGCAAAAAGTGCGTAGCGGTTTTGCGTCCGCAACCGCGTAAAAACAAGTGCGTGGAGCACTACCGCACCTCTTGGCGGAGGTGCGCTAGGTGTTGAACTTGAACAGCATCACGTCGCCGTCGTGGACGATATATTCCTTGCCTTCGTCGCGCGCCTTGCCGGCCTCCTTGGCGCCGGTCTCGCCGCCGAGCGACACGTAGTCGTCATAGGCGATCGTCTGGGCGCGGATGAAGCCGCGCTCGAAATCTGTATGGATCACGCCTGCCGCCTGCGGCGCCCTGGTGCCGCGCGTGATCGTCCAGGCGCGGGTCTCCTTGGGGCCGGCGGTGAAATAGGTGATCAGGTCGAGCAACTCGTAGCCGGCGCGGATGAGCCGGTCGAGGCCGGGCTCCTCAAGCCCCAGATCGGCCAGGAACTCGACCGCCTCCTCGTCGGGAAGCTGCGCCACCTCGGCCTCGATCGCGGCTGAGATGACGACGGTGCCTGCGCCCTGCGCCTCGGCCATCTTGGCCACTGCCTCGGTATGCGCATTGCCCTTGGCCGCGTCGCTCTCGGCTACGTTGCACACATAGAGCACCGGCTTGGAGGTGAGCAGGTTCAGGCCCCGCAGGATCGGCAGGTCCTCCGCCGAAATGCCCTTCAGCATCACGCGCACCGGCTTGCCGTCCTGGAGAAGCGCAAGTGCCGCCTCCATCACCGGCAGGATGCCTAGCGCCTCCTTCTCCTTGCCCGTCGCGCGCTTGCGGATCTGCACGATGCGGCGCTCGAGGCTTTCGAGGTCCGACAGCATCAGCTCCGTCTCGACCGTCTCGGCATCGGCGACCGGGTCGATCCGCCCCTCGACATGGGTGATGTCGTCATTCTCGAAGCAGCGCAGCACGTGCACGATGGCGTCGACCTCGCGGATATTGGCGAGGAACTGGTTGCCGAGCCCTTCGCCCTTCGAGGCGCCGCGCACGAGGCCGGCGATGTCGACGAAGGAGATGCGCGTCGGGATGATCTCCTTCGAGCCCGCGATTGCCGCGATCTTCCTCATGCGCGGATCGGGGACGGCGACCTCGCCCGTATTCGGCTCGATGGTGCAGAACGGATAGTTCGCCGCCTGCGCGGCGGCCGTCTTGGTGAGCGCGTTGAAGAGCGTCGACTTGCCCACATTCGGCAGGCCGACGATGCCGCATTTGAAACCCATGATGTCGCTATCTCTCAGGAGGCAAGTATGTTGGCAGGGCTATGGGCGAAAGGGTCGATGCCCGTCAAGGCTTTGCCTGCCGTTCCTGCGATCTCCCCTCGCTCCCGGCCTTGCACCCGGTAGCGTGCGTGGATGGCGCCGTTCTTCAGCGGCGAGGCGTGTTCGAGATCCAGCCAGCGATCGGCCTGCATGCCGCCGAAGGCGGGGATGCCCGAGCCCAGCACGACCGGGATGATGCCGATCTCGACCACGTCGAGAAGCCCGGCCTCGAGGAACTGGCGGACGAGGTTTCCGCCGCCGAACAGCCAGACGCGCCCGCCGGCCTTCTGTTCGGCGAGCGCGGCAAGCATCTCGGCGGGCGACGCATCGAGGGTGAATGCGCCTTGCGGCAGATTGTCGACCGGCCGCCGTGTCGCGACCAGCGTGGGCCAGCGCCCGTAGTCCCATCCGCCGCCGCGCCGCGCCGCCTCATAGGAATCGCGGCCCATCACGATGCCGGACAGGGAGTCGAGGAAGGCCGGGAAATCGTAGTCGTCGTCGGCGGGGAACCTGTCGAGCCAGTCCACGGCGCCTTCGGCGCGCGCGATGAAGCCGTCCAGGCTCATCGCGAACATGTAGATCACTTCGGTCATTGCCGGCCTCGCGCTTTGTCCGAGCGTAACCCGAGGCGCGGCGCGGGAAAAGGTCAGTCCTTGCCGAAGAGCTTCTTCAGCATGGCCGCCATCGGCCCGGTCTCCGGCAGGCTCGCTGCGGGACGCTGCGGGCGCGCCTGGCGGATATGGCTCTGCCCGGCCTTGGCCGGCTTGTCGGCCTTCGGCGCAGCCGGTTCCTTGGCGTAGGGCTTCGGTTCCTTCGTCGGCACCGCGAGGCTGATCCGGTTCATCGCTTCGTTGTCGTTGCCCTGCGCGATCAGCGGCGCGGCATCGGCGATCGCGTCGAGCAGCGGGTCGAGCCAGCTGTCGGCCTTGGCGAAGTCGCCCAGCACATAGGACAATACCAGCTCCTTCGCGCCCGGATGGCCGATGCCGATCCGCACGCGGCGATAGTCCTTGCCGCAATGGGCGTCGAGCGACTTGATGCCGTTGTGGCCGCCATGGCCGCCGCCGGTCTTGATGCGCACCTTGCCGGGGGCGAGGTCGAGCTCGTCGTAGAAAACCGTGATGTCGGACGGCGCGGCCTTGTAGAAGCGCATCGCCTCGCCGACCGACTGGCCCGACAGGTTCATGAAGGTCTGCGGCTTCATCAGCAGCACCTTCTCGCCAGCGAGGCTGCCTTCCGCGACCAGCGCCTGGAACTTCTTCGTCCAGGGCGAAAAGGAATGGCGGCGGGCTATCGCGTCCGCCGCCATGAAGCCGACATTGTGCCGGTTCCGCTCATATTTCGCGCCGGGATTGCCGAGACCCGCAAAGATGCGCATGTCAGCCTCCCCGAAGCGAGGATTACTCCTCGCCGTTCTCTTCCGCTTCCTCGCCCTCGGCGGCCGCATCCTCTTCCGAGCGCAGGCCGGCGGGTGCCGCGATGGTCGCGATGGTGAAGTCGCGATCGGTGATCGTCGGCTTGACGCCGCTGGGCAGCTTCACCGCCGAGATGTGGATGGAATCGCCGAGATCGGTGCCGGTGAGGTCGACCGTGATCGCCTCCGGGATCGCATTGGCGGGAGCGTGGAACTCCACCTCGTGGCGGACGATGTTCAGCACGCCGCCGCGCTTGATGCCGGGCGACTTTTCCTCGTTCTCGAAGTGAACCGGAACCTGCACGGTGACGACGGTGTCCTTGCTGACGCGCAGGAAGTCGACATGCATCGGGAAGTCGCGGACCGGGTCGAGCTGGAAGTCCTTCGGCAGGACCTGGATCTTCTTTCCGTCGACGTCGATCGTGGCGATCGTCGTCAGGAAGCCGCCGCCGTGGATCTTGTAGTAGATGTCCTTGTAGGACACGGCGATGGACAGCGGGGCCTGCTTGTCGCCGTAGATGACTGCGGGAATCTTGCCTTGGCGGCGGACCTCGCGGGCGGACCCCTTACCGACCCGATCACGCGCCTCGGCCTTGAGCTCGTAGCTCTCGTGGCTCATGGCATTACCTTTCTTCGTTGCTGGAGCGCCCGGCCGGCTCATGCGCCCTGCCGAACGTCGAAAGCCGCCGTGCCGCGCCATGTCCTTCCGGACGATGCCGCTGCCGGGCAGCTCCCATCCGCGTTGCCTCCAAGGGTGTCTACGCGGGTGGCGGCTCCATAGCCGAACGGACCCGTGAAGGCAAGGTTCGGCGGCGATCGTGCGCGCACAGCTATACTTTTGTGCGTCGCAGCGCTAGGGAACGCCAAACGGCACGACGCCCACGGCGTCGTGCCCATGCGCATCGGCGCGCATCATCTCCTCACAGACTGAAAGACGACCACGTTGACACAATTTCCAGGCATTCTGCCATCGCTCGCCGATGCGCTCGAGAAGCGTGGCTTTGCCGCACTCACCGAAGTCCAGGCCGCCGTGATCGCGCCGGAGCTCGCCGGGCGCGACGCCCTGGTCTCGGCGCAGACCGGCTCAGGCAAGACCGTCGCCTTCGGGCTGGCCATCGCCCCCGACATCCTGGGCGACGGCGGTCGCTTCGACGCGGCCGGCGCGCCGCTGGCGCTTGCCGTCGCGCCGACGCGCGAGCTCGCCTTGCAGGTGAAGCGCGAGCTCGAATGGCTCTATGGCGAGAGCGGCGCGGTGGTGGCCTCCTGCGTCGGCGGCATGGACATGCGCACGGAGCGCCGCGCGCTGGAGCGGGGCGCGCACATCGTCGTCGGCACGCCCGGCCGCCTGCGCGACCACATCACCCGCAATGCGCTCGACATGTCCGTGCTGCGCGCGGTGGTGCTCGACGAGGCCGACGAGATGCTCGACCTCGGCTTCCGCGACGATCTCGAATTCATCCTGGAATCCGCGCCCGCCGAGCGCCGCACGCTGATGTTCTCCGCCACCGTTCCGCGCGCCATCGAAACGCTGGCCGGCCGCTATCAGCGCGATGCGGTGCGGCTGGCGACCGCCGGCGAGACAAAGCAGCATGGCGACATCGCCTATCGCGCGCTGATGGTCGCGGCCAGCGACCGCGAGAACGCCATCATCAATGTGCTGCGCTACTATGAGGCGGCGAACGCGCTGGTGTTCTGCTCCACGCGCGCGGCGGTGAACCATCTTGCGGCGCGCTTCAACAATCGCGGCTTCGCCGCCGTCTCGCTCTCGGGCGAGCTCAGCCAGAGCGAGCGCACCCATGCCCTGCAGGCCATGCGCGACGGCCGGGCGCGTGTGTGCATCGCCACGGACGTCGCCGCGCGCGGCATCGACCTGCCGAACCTCGAACTCGTGGTTCACGCCGACCTGCCGACCAATCCCGAGACGCTGCTGCATCGCAGCGGGCGCACGGGCAGGGCGGGACGCAAGGGCGTCAGCGTCCTGATCGTGCCGACCAATGCCCATCGTCGCGCCGAGCGGCTGCTCCACAATGCGGCCATCGCGGCCGAGTGGGCACGCGCGCCCTCGGCCGAGGAAGTTTCGGCACGCGACGACGAGCGGTTGCTGTCGGACCCGCTGCTGGCGGAGGCAGTGCAGGAAGAGGAACAGGCGCTCGTGGCCGCGCTGATGGCGCGCTATGCGCCGGAGCAGATCGCCGCCGCCTTCATCCGTCGGCATCGCGCCGGCAAGTCGGCGCCGGAAGACCTGATCGAGGTGAACATCGGCGTTCCGGGCGCCATGCGCGGCCGCAGGGAGGATGCCGGGCCGGCGCCGCGCGCCGAGTTCGGCGACAGCGTCTGGATTTCGCTCTCGGTGGGGCGTCGCCAGAATGCCGAGCCGCGCTGGCTCATCCCGATGCTCTGCCGCGTCGGCAAGATCACCAAGCGCGAGATCGGTGCGATCAGGATGCAGACGCATGAGACATTCGTGCAGATCGCCGCGGATGCCGCCGACGGTTTCTGGAAGGCGGTCGGTCCCGACCGCGAGGTCCAGGACGGCATCCGCCTGTCGCCCGTCGACGGCGTGCCGCAGATGAGCCGCCAGGGGCAGGAGAGACCGGAACCAGCCAAGCCTTACGCCAAGCGCAAGGACGGCCCCGCCCGATCCGACTACAAGCCGGCCAAACGGGCATTCGGCGAGGACCGCCCGGCGCGTCCGGACGATCGCCCAAAGCCGGCCGGGTGGGCCAAGCCGGGCGGAAAGGGCAAGAAGAAGTTCGACAAGCCACGCGGGGAGGCGCCTGCGGCTGGTCAGCCCGCGCGGCCGAAGTTCAAGGGAAAGAAGGCGCGCAAGCCCGACGCGTGAGCTGAGGGCTCCTCAGCGCCGGCGCTTTTCCATCCCGCTCAGATACTGGTCGAAGATCGATTCCACGTTCTTCTGGTAGTCGTCGCGGGTCTTGGCGCCGGCCTCGAACATGCCGCCGAAGAGGTCGTCATAGGGATTGCGCGGCCGGCCGCTGGGGTTGGCCTTCGGCGCCGGCGCGGCCTTCTGCTGCCGTGCGCCGCCGCCGCCCATCATCTCCTCGAAGATGCGGCCGAGCGGATTGTCGACCGAGCCGGGCTGGTTCGATTGCCGCGACGCGCCGCCGAACATGTCGTTGAGGACCTTGCCGAACGGATTGTCGAACGGGTTGGCGCCCGGCTGCGGCGCCTCCGGCCGCCGCATGCGGGCGCCGCCGCCGCGCATCATCTGCTCCATGATCTCGCCCAGCGGATTGCCGCCCGCGCCCGCCTGCATCTGCCCGGTCGTCTGCTTGAACAGCCCGCCCATGATCATCGAGGCCAGCACCGGCAGCATCTGCTTCAACAGGTCCTGTCCGAGCCCGGTGGCCTGCGCGGCCTGCGCCGCAACGGCCGCGACACCTCCTTGGAGCCGAAGAGATGGCCGAGAATGCCGTTGCCTTCCGCAATTCCCTGCTGGGAGAACGCATTCGTCGCGTCTTCGTAATATTTGGCATGCTGGCCGGTCGACATCGCGCTGAGAAAGGCGCCGATGCCGTAGGGATCGGCGGCATTGCGCTTCAGGCCCTGGCTGAAGGCAGGCACCAGCGCCTCGATCGCCTCCTGTGCCTGCGCCTGCGACAGGCCGAACTGACGCGCGATCTGCGCGGTGGCTTCGCTGTTCTGCGCGAGCATTTCATAAAGCGGCAGCATGAAATTTCTCCTGATGGCAGGGCCTTTGAGGAAGCCTAGAATATTTTCCGGCCAAGTGGAATCAATTGAAGCCGCGCAGGCGGCGCGGCAAGCCGGTCGCCCGCTAGCTGCCGCCGAACAGGTGGTCTCGCCAGCGCTTCCGGCGAGGCGGAGCGGAGCGGCTTTCGCACCTCGCCGCGGCAAGTTGAGCGCGGGTCGCTTCCAGCACCGTGAAGGTCTGCAGGTGTTCGAGCCGCGCTGCCTGCAACTCCTTCTCGAGAGCCGTCACCCGCGCCGCCGGCGGCATCAGCGAGACTGCCGGATTTTGCCGGCCGCGTTGCCTGTCGCGCCCCTCCGTCACCGGCCAATGATGAAACCATGATTGGTGATTGTCGATGGCGATGGCTTCGGGCGTGAAGCCGGCAATGCGGCAGGCAGCGTTGAAGGACAGCTGGTCGCGGCGGGAATAGCGGGCAACGTGCGCCCACCAGATGTCCATAAGCCGCCGCATGTCGGCATCGCCGTGGTCGCGCAGCAGGATCGCGGTCCAGTAGGGCTGTTCGCTGAGCCCTTCGGCGTCGGCAACCAGATAGTGGTTGAGCTGCTCGAAAATGCGCGTCTGGTCGTCCAACCCCAGCAGCGAGACTTCGAGGAATTCGTCCATCACCGTCGCGCGAAAGCTATGGCGGGAAAGGACCAGCGCCGATCCGCCGGTCCAGTGACGTGCGATGATCGCTTCCGGTGTGTCGGTCAGCACCACGCTGTTGTCGATATAGATGGACAGGTCGAAATCCCCGAGATGGAGCCACGGCCGCAGCTTCAGCGCGCGCTGGCTGCGGATCGGGTCATGCGGGAAGACCGGCTGTATCTGTCGAACCTTCCAGCCCTCGGCGGTGAGTTCCGGATCGTCGCTCAGGCAGATGAAGGGAATCGCCGATCGGGCCGCCACCGGCTGCGCGTTCAGGCGCTCGTAGCCGCCGGTAAGCACCGTATAGACGCAGATGCGCCGGGAATGGCGCGGAGCTGTTTCTGGATCAGCCTCTGCGCCCATCTCCGGTTCACCTCAATAGGCGTATTCGAGGAAGACCGGCTCGATCGAGCCGCCCCAGCGCGTCTTGTAGGCTTTCAGCATTTCCTCGGCGCTCGTCGTACCGCGCGCCACGGCCTCGTCGAGCGGGGCGAGGAAGTCGGTCTCGTCATAGCCCTCGCGGTTGAGGCGGTGGCGGTTCTTCAGGCCGAGCCGCGAGATCGCCAGCACCTCGCGGCCGATCTCGCGCAGGCTGGTGTTGCGGAAGGGCGTCGCCATCGCCTGCGCCGGCACGGCGTCGCGCATCGCCTGCACCTCGGCGAAGGTCCAGTCGCGCGTCAGCGCTTCGGCCGCGTCCAGCGCCTCGTCGTCATAGAGCAGGCCGACCCAGAAGGCCGGCAGCGCGCAGATGCGCCGCCACGGCCCGCCGTCGGCACCGCGCATTTCGAGGAAGCGCTTGAGCCGCACGTCGGGGAAGAGCGTCGAGAGGTGGTTGGCCCAATCGCCCATATTGGGCAGCCCGTCCGGCACGGAATTGCGCAGCGCGCCGTCCATGAACTGGCGGAAGGTCACATGCGTGACATCGTAATAGCGGCCGTCGCGGATGAGGAAATACATCGGCACGTCGAGCGCCCATTCGACATAGTCCGCAAAGCCGAAATCGGGCGAGAAGCAGAAGTCGAGCAGGCCGGAGCGCTGGTTGTCGGTATCGCGCCAGATCTCGCCGCGCCAGCTCTGCAGGCCGTTCGGCCTGCCTTCCGTGAAGGGCGAATTGGCGAAGAGCGCGGTGGAGAGCGGCTGCAGCTTGAGCGACACCTGCATCTTGCGGCGCATGTCGGCTTCGGAGGAGAAGTCGAGATTCACCTGGATCGTGCAGGTGCGGTACATCATGTCGAGCCCCTGCGTGCCGACCTTCGGCATGTAGGCGGTCATGATGTCGTAGCGCGACTTCGGCATGCGCGGCGTCTCGGCAAGCCGCCACTTCGGGCTGCCGCCGAGGCCGAGGAAACGGATGCCGAGCGGCTCGGCGATCTCGCGCAGCTGCGCCAGATGCGCATTGCCCTCGCGGCAGGTCTGGTGGATCGTCTCGACCGGCGCGCCGGAAAGCTCGAACTGCCCGCCCGGCTCGAGGCTGATCGCGCCCTGTCCGGTCGGCTCCACCAGCCCGATGATGTGGCCGGCGTCGATGATCGGATCCCAGCCCAGCGTCTTCTGCATGCCGTCGAGCAGCGCCTTGATGCCGCGGTCGCCGGCATAGGGAACCGGCGCGTGGCCGTCGACATAGAAGGGGAACTTCTCGTGCTCGGTGCCGATCCGCCATTTGTCCTTCGGCTTGTTGCCGGCGGCCAGATAGCCCACGAGCTCGTCGATGCCTTCGATCGGGCGTGAATCGGTGGTGTCGCGCGCCATACGGTCTCCATGCGCCCGCACGGGCGAGGCTGCGAAAAAGATGAGCGGAGCGGCCTATCCGCCCCTGCGGAGCGGCAAGCCGCCGCTCGGCGGCAGTGATGTACGCCTTGGCGGCCGCCGTTCAAGTCAAAAATCCTGAGCTTGCCCTTCAGGACCAGTCGCCGAGCGTCGCCTGTATCACCGCGAGCGCCGCCACCGCCGCCGTATCGGCCCGCAGGATGCGCGGCCCGAGCGGGATCGCGGTGACGAAGGGCAGGGCATGCAGCTGCCGCCGCTCGCTCTCGGAGAAGCCGCCTTCGGGGCCGACGAGCAGGCCGAGCGGCGTGCGCGGCAGTGCGGCAAGCGCCGGCAGCGGGTTGTCGCCGGCCGCAGCCTCGTCGCAGAAGACCAGCCGCCGTTCCGGCTGCCAGTCGGCCAGCAGCCGGTCGAGCTTCACCGCCTCCCGCACGGGCGGAACGGCGAGGATGCCGCATTGCTCGGCCGCCTCCAGCGCATTGGCCTGCAACCGCTCGGTGCCGATCTTGGCCATCTGCGTGTGCTGGGTGATGACGGGCTGCAGCACGCCCGCGCCCATCTCCACCGCCTTCTGCACCAGATAATCGAGCCGCCCGGCCTTGATCGGCGCAAAGGCATAGAGAAGGTCGGGCGAGGGCGGCTGCGGCCGTGTCTGCGACACCGCTTCGATGACCACCGCCTTCTTCGCCACCGCCGCGATCCGCGCCAGCCACTCGCCGTCGCGGCCGTTGAAGACGAGCAGCTCCGCGCCTTCCGTCATGCGCAGCACATTGGCGAGGTAGTGGCCCTGCTCGCGTGGAAGCGTGACCTGTCGCCCGGCCGTGAGGCCGTCGGTCACGAAAAGCCGCTGCATCCGGTAGTTGGCGCGCATGGAGGGCTTGATGCGGCGCGCGGCCGCGGCCGTCAAGCCGTCGGCCGCCTGAACGCTTTTCGCGCGCGTTCCACCTCGGCGCGACAGGCGCAGCCTTCGATATGGTCGTTGACCATACCCATGGCCTGCATAAAGGCATAGACCGTGGTGGGGCCGACGAAGCTCCAGCCGCGCTTCTTCAGCTCCTTCGACAGGCGGGTCGAGGTCGCCGTGGTGGGGTTGGCGCGCAGGGTGGCGAGGTCCATCACCGCCGGACGATCCTCCGGCTTCGGCTCGAAAGACCAGAAATAGGCCGAAAGCGTGCCGAATTCGTCGCGCAGCGCCACAGCGCGCCGCGCATTGTTGTAGACCGAGACGATCTTGCCGCGATGGCGGACGATGCCGGCATCCTGCAGATGGCGTTCGACGGCGCCCTCGCCCTCCGCCGCCAGCCGGTCGAAGTCGAAGCCGTGGAAGGCGGCGCGGAAATTCTCCCGCTTGCGCAGGATGGTGAGCCAGGAGAGGCCCGACTGGAAGCCTTCGAGACAGAGCTTCTCGAACAGCCGCCGGTCGTCGGCGACGGGGTGGCCCCACTCCTCGTCGTGGTAGCGCACATAGTCGGGCAGGTTGCCGTGCCAGAAGCAGCGCGGCCTGCCGTCCTCGCCCATGATCAGCCCAGCCGCCATCTGCTGCATGTCAGCCTCTTCATTTCGTATGAGCGTCCTTCGAGGCTCGCTGCGCTCGCACCTCAGGATGAGGGAAGTGGGTGGTCGAGCCCACGGGGTTCGTTTGGCGATACCGATCCTCATCCTGAGGTGCGAGGCGTCAGCCGAGCCTCGAAGCACGCACCGCCCTAAACCGCGCGTTTACCAGATTCCCAAACCGGCCGGTAACCATACCGGAATCTTTCCTGACAAAGCGGCATTTTACCGATTTCCGTTCACCATTCGGTGGGGAGCGCGGCGCACAATTTGTCTCGACCGGGCACAAGACCCGGCAGCGCGAGTTGTAGAGAGTCCGCCATGAAGCCGATACTTCTGTTGTCTGCCGCCGCAGTGGCCCTGATGGCCGCGGCGCCGGCATCCGCCCAGAGCCGCTATGCCGAACGGCCGCCGCTGGTGGTGAGCCCAGACCTTTCCGCCCCGTGGGTGATGCAGTTGCAGCGTGCGCCGGAAGGCCGCCAGATGCGGCGCGTCCCGCAGGGCATGCAGGTGAGGCTGGCACCCGATCCGCGCGGCATGCGCCGCGTCGCCCAGCCCGACCGGGTGGTGCAGACCGCGTCGATAGCCGCCGGCGCGATGCGCCAGGTGCGGCCGCAGATCGACCCCAAATACCTGCCGCAGACGGTGGACTATGCCGGTCCGCACAAGGCCGGCACGATCATCATCGATACCAGGGACAATTTCCTCTATCTGGTCGAGGCCGGAGGCACGGCGCGGCGCTATGGCGTCGGCACCGGCAAGCCGGGCTTCGAATGGGCCGGCACCCACAAGGTGACGCAGAAGCGCGAATGGCCTGACTGGCGCCCGCCGGCGGAGATGATCGCCCGCGAGAAGAAGAAGGGCCGCATCCTGCCCGTGCATATGGAAGGCGGGCCGGCGAACCCGCTGGGCGCACGCGCGCTCTATCTCGGCTCCACGCTCTACCGCATTCACGGCACGAACCAGCCCGAGACGATCGGCGGCGCGGTGTCGTCGGGCTGCATCCGCATGCGCAACGAGGACGTGATCGACCTCTACGAGCGCGTGAAGGTCGGCACCACGGTCATCGTGAGCTGACGAAGCAATACGAGGGGGCGGGCCGGGGCTGGGGGTTCGGTCCGGAGAAGGGGCGGCGCAGGCGGGCGCTGCCCCTTTCTCGTTGTCACGATACTCTGTCATGACCGTGCGGGCATTTTACGCATTCACAGACGGCCCGCGCCTGCGCCATAAGGCAGGCTTAACGGACGAGACGGTCGAGCGATGGTTGACGACACACGATATCTGAAGGGCGCGCCGGTGGCGCAGCGCATCATCGAGGCGGTGCGCCGGGAGGCCGACGAAGCTACCGCCGCTGGCTGGGCGCCGACGCTGGTCTCCATCACGGTGGGCGACACCGACGCGGTCGACGTCTATGTGCGCAACCAGCGGCGCAATGCCGGGAAGGCCGGCATCGGCTTCATCGAGAAGCGGTTCCCCGCCGAGGTGACGGCGGGCGAGCTGGAAGCGGCGATCGCCGGCATGAACGCCGATCCGCGCGTGACCGGCATCATCATCCAGCGTCCCGTGCCGGCGCATGTGCCGATCAAGGCGCTGCAGGCGGCGGTGCATCCGCTGAAGGATGTCGAAGGCATGCATCCGGCCTCGATAGGCAACATCGTCTACAACCAGCTCGACCTCGCGCCCTGCACGGCGGCCGCCTCGGTGGAGCTGCTCAAGGCGACGGGGCTGAAGCTGGAAGGGCTGGAGGCCGTCGTGGTCGGCCATTCCGAGATCGTCGGCAAACCGATCGCCTTCCTCCTGATGAGCGAGGGCGCGACGGTGACGGTGTGCCACCACATGACGCGCTCGGTGGCCGCGCATGCGCGCCGCGCCGACGCGCTGTTCGTCGCTGTGGGCAAGCCGCGCCTGATCAAGGCCGACATGGTGAAGCCGGGCGCGGCGGTGATCGACATCGGCATCAACAGCGAGACGCTGCCCGACGGCACGCAGACGATCGTCGGCGACGTCGACACCGAGAGCGTCAAGGAAGTGGCGTCGTGGATCACGCCGGTGCCCGGCGGCGTCGGCCCGGTGACGGTGGCGATCCTGCTGCGCAACACAATGGTGGCGCTGAAGCGCCAGCGCGAGCTCTACGAAGCCACCTATGCCGCCGAAGCGCCCGCCGCCGTTCGCAAGCCGGCGGCTTAGCGGGTTCTACTCCGCCGCGACCATCGCAGCTTCCGGCAGGCCCGCCGGCTTCGGGCCGCCCCAGGCCCAGTCGAGCAGTTCGACCGTGTGCACCACGCGCAGGTTCGAGCCCGAAGCGATCTGCGTCATGCAGCCGATATTGCCGGTGGCGACGAGGCGCGCGCCGGTGGCGGCGATGTTCTTCACCTTGCGGTCGCGCAGCTGCGCGGAAATATCCGGCTGGAGGATGTTGTAGGTGCCGGCCGAGCCGCAGCACAGATGCCCCTCGCGCGGCTCGACGACACTAAAACCCGCCTTCGCCAGAAGCTCCTTCGGCTGGCGCACCACCTTCTGGCCGTGCTGCATGGAACAGGCCGAGTGGTAGGCGACGGTCAGGCCCGTCGCGTTGACGGGCGCCGGCAGGTCGATGGATGCGAGATATTCCGTGACGTCCTTCGCCAGCGACGACACGCGCGCGGCCTTCTCCGCATAGGCGGGATCGAGCCGCAGCATGAAGCCGTAATCCTTGATCGTTGTGCCGCAGCCTGACGTGGTGACGATGATGGCGTCGAGCCCGCCGGCCGCGATCTCACGCATCCAGGCATCGACATTGCGCCGGGCCGCAGCAAGTGAATCGTCCTCCCGGCCCATATGGTGGACGAGCGCGCCGCAGCAGCCCTCGCCCCGCGGCACGACCACCTCGACACCGACGCGGGTGAGCAACCGCACCGTCGCCTCGTTGATGCCTGGATCCAGTACCGACTGGGCGCAGCCGCTGAGGATCGCCACCCGGCCGCGCCTGGCGCCGGACGCCGCATGCGTGGCAGGCGCGTTGACCGATGAAGCTGCCGGGACGGCGGCCGGCGCCAGCGCCAGCATGGCCGCCAAAGGCTTGAGGGACGGCATCGACCGGAACAGCGCGGCGAAGGGACGCCCTAATGCCGCGAGCCTCAGCGCCGCACGGAACCGCGCCGGGTAGGGCAGCACCGCCGCCAGCAGCGCGCGGATGGCGCGGTCGGCGAGCGGGCGGCGGTAGGTCTTCTCGATATGGGCGCGGGCGTGGTCGACCAGATGCATGTAGTTCACGCCCGACGGGCAGGTGGTCATGCAGGCGAGGCAGGACAGGCAGCGGTCGATATGGGTGACGGTCTCACGGTCGGCGGGACGGCCTTCCTCCAGCATGTCCTTGATGAGGTAGATTCTTCCGCGCGGCGAATCCAGCTCGTTGCCCAGCGTCACATAGGTCGGGCAGGTGGCGGTGCAGAAGCCGCAATGCACGCATTTGCGCAGGATCGTCTCCGATTCCGCGACATGCGGATCGGCAAGCTGCTCGGGGGTGAAGCTGGTCTGCATTCAGGCTGTCATCCTGCCGGGATTGAGGATGCCCTTCGGATCGAACTCGGCCTTGAGGCGAACGGAGAGCGCGGCGAGCGCCGGCGGCTGCGGCTGGAAGACGGGGGTCGCGGCGCGGATCGCCTGGCCGGCGCGCACCAGCGTGGCATGGCCGCCGCCGTAATGCGCGATGAGCGCGCGCAGAAGCTCGGCCTCCGGCTCGTCTTCCATGCGCAGCCAGATCAGGCCGCCCTGCCAGTCGTAGAAGGCGTCGACGGCGGCGCGCATGCGCAGGTCCATCACCATGCGGTGGCCCTCGGAGGGCGTCATGGACACGCGCCAGACGGGGCGCGCCGTGCGGTCGGCGAAGGGGATGCAATCGCGGATCTGCATCCACAGCTTCCGCGAGTCCTCGCCGTCCAGGCGCTGCGCGACGCCCTCGGCGCCGAGCAGCGCCACGACGAGATCGAAGCGGTAGTCCACCGACGGGCGCACGCCTTCCAGCCGGATGAGCGTCGAGCCCCTGCCTTTCAAACCGCCGTCCAGCACCGTGCCGGTGACGCTTTCGGGCAGGTGCGCCGCGCTCGCCACCTCGCCGACCGAGCCCATGGCGAGTGCCATGGCGGAGACGGCCTGCTCCTCGTTGAGCCCGCGCAGCACGAGGGTCGATTCCGTCTCGGCCGCCGGCAGGACCTTGAAGGTGAGATCGGTGACCACGGCCAGCGTGCCCCACGAGCCGGCCATCGCCTTGGAGAGGTCGTAACCGGTGACGTTCTTGACCACGCGCCCGCCCGCCTTGAACGCCTCGCCGCGCCCCGACACGGCATTGATGCCGAGAATATGGTCGCGCGCGGCGCCCGCCTTGATGCGGCGCGGCCCGGAAAGGTTCGCGGCCAGCACGCCGCCGATCGTGCCGCGCCCCGCCTCGCCGCCCAGCAGCGGGGCATAGTCCATCGGCTCGAAGGCGAACTGCTGGCCGCGCCCGGCAAGCAGCGCCTCGATCTCCGCCAGCGGGGTGCCGGCGCGCGCGGGCAGGATCAGCTCCTCCGGCTCGTAGAGCGTGACGCCGGACAGGCCAGAAAGGTCGAGCGTGTGTTCGGCTTGCGATGGTCTGCCGATGGCGCGCTTGGTGCCCCGGCCGAGTATCTCAATCGGCGCTTCCTCGGACACAGCCCAGGCGACGGCGTCGAGCACTTCGGCTGAGCTTCTGGGGGTGAAGGTGGTCATGAAAGCGCGTCGGCATGGCGCGCGGCAATGCCGAGTCCGGCAATCCGCTCAATCGCCTTGCGATCGAAGGAGACGAACATGTCCGCTCCCATGGCGGACCCAGCGGCCGCGATGACGCCATCGGCGAAGTCCCCGCCAACATCATGAACGCGCAGTCCGGCCTCCACCGCCGCCATATCAGTGACGGCATTGGCTGAGTCAGTGAGAATGCGGATGGCGGATGCAATCCTGTCACGCGGAAACTTGTATATGCGACCAAGTACCCAAGCCAGCTCGCACAGGCAGGGGAGCGGCATGACCAGGAATTCCGCCTGGGTCAGTATCTTGAAAGCAGTCGCCGCCTGAGCGGGATCATCCCGTACGACAAAGCGAACGAGAAGGTTGGTGTCGGCAGTAATTCTCACCGCTTGCCAGCCCATCCATCGGCGATGGCTTCATTCATCTCCTCGATCGTGGCGACCTTGTCGGTATATCCGGCGAGGATTCCATATGCGTCCTCGATGCGGCCCTTGCCGCGTCCGACAGCCTTTACCGACAGCCTGCCGCCCGGCAGCGTATCAACCTCGATCTTCTGCCCCGGCTTCACCCCAAGGTGCTGCAGCAGTTCCTTCTTGAGGGTGACTTGGCCCTTCGCGGTAATCGTCAATGTCGTCATGATACGATCTCCTGTAAGACCGTAAAGTAAGGCATTTTTGCCTTACCTTCAACGCTCAAAACCGCGGAATGTCGGGAAACGGCATCTGGCCGCGGTGGATGTGCATCCTCCCCAGTTCGGCGCAGCGGCGCAGTTGGGGGAAGACCTTGCCGGGGTTGAGCAGGTGGTTGGGATCGAAAGCGCATTTGACGCGCATCTGCTGGTCGAGGTCGGCTTGCGTGAACATTTCCGGCATCAGGTCGCGCTTCTCGACGCCGACGCCGTGCTCGCCGGTCAGCACGCCGCCGACCTCGACGCAGAGGCGCAATATGTCGGCGCCGAAGCTTTCGGCGCGCTCCAGTTCGCCGGGCCTGTTGGCGTCGTAGAGGATGAGGGGATGGAGGTTGCCGTCGCCGGCGTGGAAGACGTTGGCGACGCCGAGGCCGTATTTCTCCGACAAGGCGCGCATGCCGGCCAGCACGCGCGGCAGCTCCTTGCGCGGGATGGTGCCGTCCATGCAGTAATAGTCGGGCGAGATGCGGCCCACGGCCGGAAACGCCGCCTTGCGGCCGGCCCAGAAGCTCATGCGCTCGGCATCCGAGGTCGAGATGCGGCAGGTGGTCGAGCCGTTCGCCACGGCTATTGCTTCCACCGCCGAGATGAGGTGATCGACCTCCGCGCCCGGCCCGTCGAGCTCGACGATCAGCAGCGCCTCGACATCGAGCGGATAGCCCGCATGGACGAAGGCTTCCGCGGCGTGGATGGCGGGGCGGTCCATCATCTCCATGCCGGCCGGGATGATGCCGGCGCCGATGATGTCGGCCACGCACTGGCCGGCCTGCTCGCTGGTGGGGAAGCCGAGCAGCACGGCGCGCATCGTCTCCGGCTTCTTGAGGATGCGCACCGTCACCTCGGTGACGACGCCGAGCAAGCCCTCCGAGCCGGTCATGATGCCGAGCAGGTCATAGCCTTCGGCGTCGAGATGGCGGCCGCCGAGGCGGATCACCTCGCCGTCCATCATGACCATCTCGATGCCGAGCACGTTGTTGGCCGTCAGCCCGTATTTGAGGCAGTGCACGCCGCCGGAATTTTCCGCCACATTGCCGCCGATGGAGCAGGCGATCTGCGAGGAAGGGTCGGGCGCGTAATAATACCCTTCCTGCTCGACGGCCGTGGTGATGCCGAGATTGGTGACGCCCGGCTGCACGACCGCGCAGCGGTTGGGGTAGTCGATGTCGAGGATGCGGTTGAAGCGGCTCATCACCAGGAGCACCGCATCTTCCAGCGGCAGCGCGCCGCCCGACAGCGAGGTGCCCGAGCCGCGCGGCACGACGCGGATGTTGCGCTCGTTGCAATATTTCAAGACGCGCGAGACCTGCGCCACCGTCTCCGGCAGAACCACCACCAGCGGCAACTGCCGATAGGCGGTCAGCCCGTCGCTCTCGAAGACGCGCATGCCGTTGACATTGTCCACCACGCCCTCGCCCGGAACGATCACGCGCATGTCGGCGACGATCTCCGCGCGACGCGACAGCGTGGCGGCATCGGGCGCCGGCATGACGAGGCTGGTCAACTGCGATGTCCTCTTGGTAGAGCTTTCACTGCGGGCAACAAGAACGGCAAACGGCGCGCGGGGTCAACGCATTTCGGGGCCGCCGCGACAAGGTGCACCGGCGATGGGGGAACGGATGAGCAAGGCCCTGACCATTGACGATCTGAAGCGGGTGGCGCGGCGGCGCGTGCCCAAGATGTTCTTCGATTATGCCGATTCCGGCGCCTGGACCGAAGGCACCTATCGCGCCAACGAGGCCGATTTCGCCGCCATCAAGCTGCGCCAGCGCGTGATGGTCGACATGACCGACCGCTCGCTGGAAAGCACCATGATCGGCGAGAAGGTTGCCATGCCCGTGGCGCTGGCGCCGACCGGGCTGACCGGCATGCAGCATGCCGACGGCGAGATCCTCGCCGCGCAGGCGGCGGAGGCGTTCGGCGTGCCGTTCACGCTGTCGACCATGAGCATCTGCTCGATCGAGGACATCGCCGCGAATACCAGCAGGCCGTTCTGGTTCCAGCTCTACGTGATGCGCGACCGCGATTTCGTGAAGCGGCTGATCCAGCGCGCCAGGGATGCCGGCTGCTCGGCGCTGGTGCTGACGCTCGACCTGCAGATCCTCGGCCAGCGCCACAAGGACATCCGCAACGGCCTGTCGACGCCGCCGAAGTTCACCCCGCACCATGTCTGGCAGATGGCGACGCGGCCGCGCTGGTGCCTGGGCATGCTGGGCACGAAGCGGCGCACCTTCGGCAACATTGCCGGCCATGCGAAGGACGTCACCGACCTCTCCTCGCTGTCGCACTGGACCGCGCAGCAGTTCGACCCGCGCCTGTCGTGGAAGGACGTGGCATGGATCAAGGAACAATGGGGCGGCAAGCTGATCCTCAAGGGCATCCTCGACCGCGAGGATGCGCTGATGGCGGCCGAGACCGGCGCCGACGCGATCGTCGTGTCGAATCACGGCGGGCGGCAGCTCGACGGTGCGCCGTCCTCCATCGCGGTGCTGCCCGAGATCGCCGATGCGGTCGGCGACCGGATCGAGATCCACCTCGACAGCGGCATCCGTTCCGGCCAGGACGTGCTCAAGGCGCTGTGCCTCGGCGCGAAGGGCACCTTCATCGGCCGGTCCTTCCTGTTCGGCCTCGGCGCCTATGGCAAGGAGGGCGTGACGATGGCGCTGGAGATCATCCGCCGGGAGCTCGACGTGACCATGGCGCTCTGCGGCAAGCGCGACGTGCGCGATCTCGGGCCGGATCTGGTCTACAATCCGCCGTCGCCGCGGAACTCCCATGCCTGAGGTGGATTTCGCCGCGGCACGCGCGCCCGAGGGTATGCGGCTCTACGCCATCGGCGACGTGCATGGCTGCCGCGACCTGCTCGAGCGCATGCATGATGCGATCGACGACGAGATCGCGCGCGATCGGCCCGGCGACTGGCGCATCATCCATCTGGGCGACTATTGCGACCGCGGACCCGACACGAAGGGCGTGATCGACTTCATCGTCGCGCGGCAGGCGGCGGACAGCCGCATCATCTCGCTGCGCGGCAACCATGACGACGGGATGCTCAATTTCCTCACGGCAGGCGGCGAATGGCGCATCTTCACCCATAATGGCGGCGAGACGACCGCGGCCTCCTATGGCGTCCGGGCCGACTTCGCGACGCCATGGATGCTGGAGGCGAGCCGCGAGGCGCTGAACGCGGCGATGCCGGCGGCGCACCGCGCCTTCCTCGAAGCGCTGCAATATCAGGCGAGCTTCGGCGACTTCATGTTCTGCCATGCAGGCGTGCGGCCGGGCGTACCGCTCGACAGGCAGGATCGGCATGACCTCATGTGGATCCGCAACGAATTCCACGATCATGCCGGGCTCTACGAGCGCGTCATCGTGCATGGGCACACGCCGGTGGCTGCGGTGGACATCCGCCGCAACCGGGTCAACCTCGACACGCGCGCCTTAGCCTCAGGCGTGCTGAGCGCGATTGCGATCGAGGGTGACGGAAAGCGGATAGTGGAGATGGGTGTCTAGCGCCGCAGTGCGGCGCTGCCGGCCCTTAGCGGATCGAGGCGGTGATGCCGTAGCCATCGGCGTTGAGGCGTTCGCTCGCGGCGTCGGCCGAGTAGATTCCCATCGCGCCCATGGCGAGCGCGGCTACGGTAAGGAAGGAGAAGACAGCGGTTCTCATCGGATTCACTCGACCAATCACTCTGGTGATCATGCAATGCGTCTGGTTACCAATCGGTTCCCGAGCGCGGCTCACTACGCCGGGACCGGGGCGGAATCCAGACGAGCAAGGCCATGTCCACACGCTATTTCGGGCGCGTGTCAAATCTGCAACGGGGGCAGTCCGCGCGCCCCGGAAAGTGAGCCGAGATGCCGCTGCAAAACCGGGTCGACCCCTTCGGCGCCATCCATGCGGTGGCCGCGCGCGGCCTGTTCACGGGCAATCGGGGCGTCATCCACGATGCCGCCACGCGCACCCTGCTGCGCCGCCGCTGGAAGACCAAAGCGTGGCTCATCTGCGCCTGCGATTTCCGCGGCCGGCGGCGCGACGTGATGGGGCGCAATGGCCGCGCGGGCGGGGCGGGCTGGACCGAGCTTTTCTTCCTCGATGAAGCGACAGGGCTCGCCGCCGGCCACCGGCCCTGCTTCTTCTGCCGGCGTGCCGCGGCATCGGCATTTGCCGGCTGCGTCGCGGATGCGCTCGGCATCGCCGCGCCGAAGGCCGGCGAGATCGACGCGCGGCTCCATGGCGAGCGGCTGGCGAGCGGCGGCCGCGCGGCGCCGGTGGATGCCGGGGCGATGCGCGCCCTGCCGGACGGGGCGATGGTGGCGCGTGGCGGGCAGGCCTTCGCGATCCGCGGCGGCCGCCTGCTGCCATGGTCCTTCGCGGGATATGGCGAGCCGCTTCCGCTGGCGGCGGCCGAGCCGGCGGACTGGCTGCTCCTGACCCCGCCCACGACCCTCGGCGCGCTGCGCGCCGGCTACCGGCCCGCATGGCACCCGAGCGCCGACTGATCGCGGCCGGGCGCAAGGGCCGCTCCGCCGAACGAAGCTTGCCGCTCCACCCTGCATCGGTTAGGACAGCCGCGCCCGGTCGCGGGCGGATTTTCTCCACAAGACACGGAATACCATCATGGCTGACAAGGCGGACAGGATGAAGGCGAGGCTCCCGCGCGGCTTCGTCGACCGCCATGCGGCCGACATCCGCGCCGTGGATGCGATGACCGCGGAAATAAGGAAGGTCTACGAGCTCTACGGCTTCGAGCCGGTGGAGCAGCCGATGGTGGAATATACCGACGCGCTGGGAAAGTTCCTGCCCGATCAGGACCGGCCGAACGAGGGTGTCTTCTCCTTCCAGGACGATGACGAGCAGTGGCTGTCGCTGCGCTACGACCTGACCGCGCCGCTGGCGCGCTTCGTGGCGGAGAATTTCGAGCAACTGCCGAAACCCTATCGCAGCTATCGTTCCGGCTGGGTGTTCCGCAACGAGAAGCCGGGACCGGGCCGCTTCCGCCAGTTCATGCAGTTCGACGCCGACATCGTCGGCACGCCGGGCGTCGCGGCCGATGCCGAGATGGCCATGATGATGGCCGACACGCTGGAGGCGGTCGGGATCAGGCGCGGCGACTACGTCATCCGCGTCAACAACCGCAAGGTGCTGGACGGCGTGCTGGAGGCGATCGGTCTGGGCGGCGATGAGAATGCCGGGCGCCGGCTCACCGTGCTGCGCGCCATCGACAAGCTCGACAAGTTCGGGCCGGAAGGCGTGCGCCAGCTCCTCGGCAAGGGCCGGCTGGACGAGAGCGGCGACTTCACCAAGGGCGCCGGGCTGGATGAGGCCGCCATCGCCAAGGTCGTGGCCTATGTCGAGACCGGCGAAATCGAACAGAATGAAGGCGTCGCCGAACTGGAGCAGATCCGCGCTCTTTGCGCTGCAGCCGGTTATGATGACGGCCGCATCAAGATCGACCCCTCCGTCGTGCGCGGCCTCGAATATTACACCGGCCCGGTCTACGAGGCTGAACTGACCTTTCCGGTCGTCAACGAGGATGGCCAGACCGTCCGCTTCGGCTCGGTCGCGGGCGGTGGGCGCTATGACGGGCTGGTCTCGCGCTTCCGCGGCGAGCCGGTGCCGGCGACGGGTTTTTCCATCGGCGTGTCGCGCCTCACCGCCGCGCTCAAGAACCTCGGCAAGCTGGAGAACACCGAGGTGATCGCGCCGGTCGTCGTGCTGGTCATGGACAAGGACACAGACAGCCTCGGCCGCTACCAGAAGATGGTCGCCAGCCTGCGGCAGGCCGGCATCCGGGCGGAAATGTATCTCGGCGGCGCCGGCATGAAGGCGCAGATGAAATATGCCGACCGTCGCGGCAGCCCCTGCGTCGTCATCCAGGGCGGCGACGAGCGCGAGAAAGGCGAAGTCCAGATCAAGGATCTGGTCGCCGGCGCGAAGGCTGCCGAGGCGATCACCGACAATGCCGAATGGCGCGAAAGCCGCCCGGCGCAGTTCTCCGTGCCGGAGGGCGAACTGGTCGCTGCGGTGCAGAAGCTGCTGGCCCAGCAGGCCGCGGATCGGAGCGCATGACGCTGCGCAACCCCTCCTTCGCGCCCGACATCCTCGCGCTCTTCGCCGAGCGCGGCGCTCTGCGCATGGACGTGCCGGTGCTGCAGCCCGCCGATCCCTTCCTCGACATGGCGGGCGAGGACCTGCGCCGCCGCATCTTCCTGACCGAGAGCGAGACCGGCGAGGCGCTGTGCCTGCGTCCCGAATTCACCATTCCGGTCTGCCTCGACCACATCGCCTCCCGCGCCGCCACGCCGCAGCGCTACGCCTATCTGGGCGAGGTGTTCCGCCAGCGCCGCGAGGGCGGCAACGAGTTCTTCCAGGCCGGCATCGAGGACCTGGGCGAGACCGACATCGCCGCCGCCGACGCCCGTTCGGTGGCGGATGCGCACGCGCTGCTCGCCCGCCTCGTTCCCGATGCGGCGTTCACGGTGACGCTGGGCGACCAGTCGCTGTTCGAGGCGGTGCTCGCCGCGCTCGGCCTGCCGCGCGGCTGGCAGAAGCGGCTGGCGCGCGCCTTCGGCTCGCCGGCCGCGCTCGAAACGGCCCTGGCCGACCTCGCCAACCCGCCGCGCGCCGCCCCGCTGGACGATGAGGTCGCGTCGCTGGTGATTGCCGGCGAAAGCGCCGCGCTTGCCGCGCTCGTCGAGGCGCGCATGGCGGGCGTCGGCATGTCGCCCCATTTGGGCCGCAGCCCGGACGAGATCGCGCGCCGTCTCATCGAGAAATCCGATCTGCGCGCCGTCCGCCTCTCCGACGAAGCTTTCGCCGCGCTGCGCCGCTTCCTCGCCATCCGGGTGCCGCTGAGCGAGGCGCCTGCCGCGCTGGCCGCCTTCGCGGCCGATGCGAAACTGGCGCTCGGCGCGGCCCTGTCGCGCTTCGAGGCGCGCGGGACGAGCCTCGGCGCCCATGGCCTCGACGTTGCGCGCATCACCTATGACGCCGCCTTCGGCCGGCCGCTCGACTACTATACTGGATTGGTTTTCGAGGTCGGTCTGGTGGATGCGCCGCGCCCGCTGGCTGGCGGCGGCCGCTACGACCGGCTGCTGACCCTGCTCGGCGCGAAGCAGCCCATTCCGGGCGTCGGCTTCTCCGTCTGGCTCGACCGCATCGCCGAGGCGAGGGGAGAGCCGCAATGACGGTCACGCTGGCGATCCCGTCCAAGGGACGGCTGAAGGACAATGCGCTTGCGAGGCTCGCGGCAGCGGGGCTCGATGTCGTGCAGCCGGAGGATTCCCGCAGCTACCGCGCCCGCATCGCCGGGCGCGACGACATCGACGTGCTGCTCCTCTCGGCCTCCGAAATCGCCCGCGAGCTGGGGCAGGGCGCGGTCGATCTCGGCGTCACCGGCGAGGACGTGCTGCGCGAGGCGGTGGCGGACTGGGACAGCCGCACGGAGATGCTGGCGCGGCTCGGCTTCGGCTTCGCCGATGTCGTGGTCGCGGTGCCCGACGTGTGGCTCGATGTCGAGACCATGGCCGACCTCGACGACGTGGCGGCCGATTTCCGCCAGCGCCACGGCCGCCGCTTGCGCATCGCGACGAAATACTGGCGGCTCACCCAGCAGTTCTTCTCGCAGCTTCACGGCATCCAGGTCTACCGCATCGTCGAAAGCCTCGGCGCCACCGAGGGCGCGCCTGCCGCCGGCTCCGCCGACGTCATCGTCGACATCACAACGACCGGCTCGACGTTGCGCGCCAACAATCTCAAGGTGCTGGAGGACGGCGTGATCCTGCGCTCGCAGGCCTGCCTCGTCGCGGCGGCGAGGGACCGCTCGCCGGCCGACCGCGCCACCATCGACGATCTGCGCCGGCGCATGTCGGGCGCCTGACGCCATACGGCCGCAGGACGAAAAGAAAAAGGCCCGGAGCGATCCGGGCCTTTTCCTGTTTCGTGCGGCGCTGTCAGCGGCGGGCGTCGACCGAGAGCGCGCCGGGGCCGGCGACGATCAGGGCGAGGAAGCCGCCGGCAATGGCGAAATCCTTCAGCAACTGCGTCAGCTCGTTCTGGTCGGCGATGTTGGTGTGGGCGATCAGCGCGGCGCCGACGCTGAACAGCGCGAGCGCCCAGGCGGCATAGCGGGTCTGGAAGCCGACGATTACGGCGAGCGCGCCGACGATCTTGAGAATGACCACGAGCCAGGCGAACAGGGTCGGGGCGGGGAAGCCCAGCGAGCCGAGATAGCCGCCGAAGCCGGCCGGCCCCCCGGCGAGGATGCCGAATCCCGACACGAGGAAAAGCACCGCCAGGAAGATGCGGCTGACGAGGAGTTGAACATCGTTGGACATGGGACCCGTTCTCCGGTTGAGTGGCGTGCAAACTAACGGATCGCTTGTAGGAATCCAGACGTCACTTTGCGAACCGTCCGTTCACTATTGCTGAACGAACAGTCCGATCATGTTCATGCACAGAGATCAGCCCGGGTTGATCATCAGCTCCGGCCGCACGATCCGGTCATATTCCTCTGCCGAGACGAGGCCGGTCTTCAACGCCTCCTCGCGCAGCGTGGTGCCGTTCTTGTGCGCCGTCTTGGCGATCTTGGCGGCGTTGTCGTAGCCGATCGTCGGCGCGAGCGCGGTGACCAGCATCAGCGACCGCTCGACGCCGGCCTTGATATTGTCCTCCCGCGCCTCGATGCCGACGACGCAATTGTCGGTGAAGGACACCGCCGCGTCGGCGATGAGCTGCACCGACTGGAGGAAGTTGTAGGCCATCACCGGGTTGAACACGTTGAGCTCGAAATGGCCCTGGCTGCCGGCGAAGGTGACCGCCGCATGATTGCCGAAGACGTGCACGCAGACCTGCGTCATCGCCTCGCACTGGGTCGGGTTGACCTTGCCCGGCATGATCGACGAGCCCGGCTCGTTCTCCGGCAGCGAGAGCTCGCCGAGGCCGGCGCGCGGACCCGAGCCGAGGAAGCGGATGTCGTTGGCGATCTTGAACAGGGCCGCCGCCGTCGCGTTGATGGCGCCGTGCGAAAACACCATGGCGTCATGCGCGGCCAGTGCCTCGAACTTGTTCGGCGCGGTGACGAAGGGCAGCTTGGTGATCTTGGCGATGCGCTTGGCGACCTTCTCGGCAAAGCCCACCGGCGCGTTGAGCCCGGTGCCGACGGCGGTGCCGCCCTGCGCCAGCTCGTAGAGGCCCGGAAGCGTCGCCTCGATGCGCCTGATCGACGAGGCGACCTGCGCGGCATAGCCGCCGAACTCCTGGCCGAGGGTGAGCGGCGTGGCGTCCTGCGTGTGGGTGCGGCCGATCTTGACGATCTTGGCGAACTTCTTCGCCTTCTTCTCCAGCGCCTTGTGCAGATGCTTCAGCGCCGGGATCAGATCATGCACGATCCGTTCGGCACAGGCCACGTGCATCGCCGTCGGATAGGTGTCGTTCGACGACTGGCTCATATTGACGTGGTCGTTCGGATGAACCGGCTTCTTGGAGCCCATCGTGCCGCCCAGCATCTCGATGGCGCGGTTCGAGATCACCTCGTTGGCGTTCATGTTGGACTGAGTGCCCGACCCGGTCTGCCAGACGACGAGCGGGAAGTGCTCGTTGAGCTTGCCGTCGATCACTTCCTGCGCGGCGTCGACGATCGCCTTGCCGATCGCGGGATCGAGCTTCTTGAGCTCCATGTTCGCTTCCGCCGCCGCGCGCTTGACGATGCCCAGCGCCCGGACGATCGAGGTCGGCTGCTTCTCCCAGCCGATCTTGAAATTGCCGAGTGAGCGCTGCGCCTGCGCGCCCCAGTAGCGGTCGGCGGAAACTTCGATGGGTCCGAACGTGTCGGTCTCGGTGCGGGTCGTGGTCATGTGTCGAATCCGATTGGCGTGTGCGCTTCACATATTGATAAGTCTCCGAAGACTCAATCGCGCTGCCGCTGCGTACGCCCGATAGACGGGAATTCCTTGTGTAGCGCGCTTTACAAAGTGAGTTACGGATAAGAGTATCTCGGCCAGCATAAGCCGGGTTTTCCGGCAGAGGGTAACACCGCAAGGCAACAGGGAGAGTTTCCACATGCGTTCCACTATCCGCCATCTGCTCGCCGCTTCGGTCGCCGTGACCGGCCTGCTGGCCGTGTCCACCAGCCTCCAGGCGCAGGAGGCCAAGGTCGGCATCATCCTCGGCTTCACCGGGCCGCTGGAATCCATCACCCCCGGCATGGCCGCCAGCGCCGAGCTTGCCTTCAAGGAGGTCAGCGACAGCGGGCTGCTGCTCAACGGCACCAAGATCGTGCCCGTGCGCACCGATTCCACCTGCGTCGACAGCGCCGCCGCGCAGGCCGCTGCCGAGCGCCTCGTCTCGGCCGAGAAGGTCGCCGCGATCATGGGCGCCGACTGCTCGGGCGTTACCATCGCCGTCGCCAACAATGTGGCGGTGCCGAACGGCGTCACGATCATCTCGCCCTCGGCGACCTCGCCGGCGCTCACCGACATCAAGGACAACGGCTATTTCTTCCGCACCGCGCCCTCGGATGCGCGCCAGGGGCAGATCCTCGCCGACATTCTGATCGGCAAGGACGTCAAGACGGTGGCGGTGACCTACACCAACAACGACTACGGCAAGGGCTTCTCCGACGCCTTCACCTCCGCCTACACCGCCGGCGGCGGCAAGGTCACGATCAATGCGCCGCATGAGGATGGCAAGGGCGACTACTCGGCCGAAGTCGGCGCGCTCGCCTCGGCCGGCGGCGACCTGCTCGTCGTGCTCGGCTATGTCGACCAGGGCGGCGTCGGCATCATCCGCGCCGCCGTCGAGTCCGGCGCCTTCGACCGCTTCGCGCTGGGCGACGGCATGTACGGCCAGAGCCTGATCGATGCGATCGGCGCCGATCTCAACGGCACGATCGGCGTCATTCCGGGTGCCGAGGGAGAGGGCATGGAAGCCTTCAAGAAGATCGCCACCGCGGCCGGCCTCGACCCGTCCTCGTCCTATACGGGCGAGAGCTACGACGCGGCCGCGCTGATCTCGCTCGCCATGCAGAAGGCCGGCTCGACCGACCGCACCGCGATCCGCGACGCCGTGCTCGAGATCGCCAATGCGCCGGGCGAGAAGATCCTTGCCGGCGACCTGGCCAAGGGCCTTCAGATCCTGAAGGACGGCGGCGACATCGACTATGTCGGCGCGACCAATGTGGAGCTGATCGGCCCCGGCGAGGCCGCCGGCAGCTATCGCGAATACGAGGTCAAGGACGGCAAGTTCGAGACCATCAAGTTCCACTGAGCAGCCGTGTGGAAGCGGGGAGCAGCCCGGCCGGGCCGGGCTGCTTTTCCATCGGAGGCGGGGCGATGATCCGGGTGGAAGATCTTTGCATGTCGTTCGGCGGCATCCGCGCCGTCGACGGCGTGTCGCTGGAGATCAGGAAAGGCTCGATCACCGGCCTGATCGGGCCCAACGGCGCCGGCAAGACTACGCTCTTCAACGTCATCGCCGGCCACTACCGCCCCACTTCCGGCAAGGTGTGGCTGGGCGACGACGACATCACCGGCCTGCCGCCGCATGCGCTCTTCCACAAGGGCCTGCTGCGCACCTTCCAGATCGCGCATGAATTCTCGACCCTCACCGTGCGCGAGAACCTTATGATGGTGCCGCCCGCCCAGCCGGGCGAGCAGCTCGTCGATGTCTGGCTGCGGCCCTCCTCGGTGCGGGCGCGGGAGGCGGAAGTGCGCCGCCGCGCCGACGAGGTGATCGACTTCCTGGAAATCTCCCACGTCGCCGACGAACTGGCCGGAAACCTGTCCGGCGGCCAGAAGAAGCTGCTGGAGCTCGGCCGCACCATGATGGTGGATGCGCGCATCGTCTTCCTCGACGAGGTGGGTGCCGGCGTGAACCGCACGCTGCTCAACACGATCGGCGACGCCATCGTGCGGCTCAACCGCGAGCGCGGCTACACCTTCTGCATGATCGAACACGACATGGATTTCATCGGCCGCCTCTGCGACCCGGTCATCGTCATGGCCGAGGGCAAGGTACTGGTCGAGGGCCCGGTGGACGAGGTGAAGGCCAACGAGCACGTCATCGAGGCCTATCTCGGCCGCGGCCTGAAGAACCGCCCGGCGCGCAAGGCGGCGAGGGGCGGCGCATGAGCTTCCTGATCGGCGAGGCGATGACGGGCGGCTATGGCGGGGCGGACATCCTGCACGGCTGCACCATCGCGGTGGACAAGGGCGAGATCGCCGTCATCGTCGGCCCCAACGGCGCCGGCAAGTCCACCGCCATGAAGGCCATGTTCGGCATGCTGAGCCTGCGCGAAGGTAAGGTGAGGCTCGACGGCCGCGACATCACCGGGCTTTCGCCGCAGGACCGCGTCAGGGCCGGCATGGGCTTCGTGCCGCAGACCGCCAACGTCTTCACGACCATGAGCGTCCAGGAGAATCTGGAGATGGGCGCCTATATCCGCGACGACGATTTCACCGGCACCATGGAGCAGGTCTTCGACCTGTTCCCGATCCTGCGCCAGAAGCGCAGGCAGCCGGCCGGCGAGCTGTCGGGCGGCCAGCGCCAGCAGGTGGCGGTGGGCCGCGCGCTGATGACGAAGCCGTCCGTCCTGATGCTGGACGAGCCGACGGCGGGCGTGTCGCCCATCGTCATGGACGAGCTGTTCGACCGCATCCTGGAAGTCGCCGCCACCGGCATCGCCATCCTCATGGTGGAGCAGAATGCGCGGCAGGCGCTCAACATCGCCGACCGCGGCTACGTTCTGGTGCAGGGCCGCAACCGCTACACCGACACGGGGGAGGCGTTGCTGGCCAATCCCGAAGTCCGCGCGACGTTTCTGGGCGGGTGATCATGGTCGACATCCTCAACGCCCTCGTCGTGCTCGCCAATTTCGTCATCGTTCCGGGACTGGCCTATGGCGCGCAGCTTGCGCTGGGCGCGCTCGGCGTCACGCTGGTCTACGGCATATTGCGCTTTTCCAATTTCGCCCATGGCGACCTGATGGCCTTCGGCACCATGCTGACCATCCTCGTCACATGGTGGTTCATGAGCATCGGCATTTCCGCCGGCCCGCTGCCGACCGCGCTGCTGGCGCTGCCGATCGGCATTGCCGGGGCGGTGCTGATGAGCCTGCTGACGGACCGGCTGGTCTACCGCTTCTACCGGGTGCAGAAATCGCCCACCATCGTGCTGGTCATGGCCTCGGTCGGCGTCATGTTCGTGCTCAACGGCATCGTGCGCCTCGTGATCGGGCCCGACGAGCAGCGCTTCGCCGACGGCGAGCGCTTCCTCGTCACCGTGCGCGGCTTCCGCGATCTCACCGGACTGGACGAGGGGCTCGTCATCCGCCTGCCGGTCGCCATCACCATCGTCGTCGCCGTCATCGTCGTGGTGGCGCTGTTCTGGTTCCTGCAATCGACCCGCGCCGGCAAGGCGATGCGCGCCTATTCCGACAATGAGGACTTGGCGCTGCTCTCCGGCATCAATCCGGATCGCGTCGTGGCGATCACCTGGATCATCGCGGCAACGCTCGCCACCATCGCCGGCGTGCTCTACGGCCTCGACAAGAGCTTCCGCCCCTTCACCTATTTCCAGCTCCTGCTGCCGATCTTCGCGGCGGCCATCGTCGGCGGCATCGGCCAGCCATTGGGCGCCATCGCCGGCGGCTTCGTCGTCGCCTTCTCCGAGGTGACGCTGACCTATGCCTACAAGCGGGTGCTGGAATATCTCGGCTTCCAGCCGGAGGGCCTCGTGCAACTGCTCTCGACCGAATACAAGTTCGCCATCTCCTTCGTCATCCTGGTTCTGGTGCTGCTGATCCGGCCGACGGGCATCTTCCGCGGGAGGGTGCTGTGAGCGAGCGCATGCGCATCCCCGTCCTCTACGGACTGATGGCGCTGCTGCTGGCGCTGGTCGGCTTCGGCCAGAGCTGGGCGCTGGCGCTGACCATCACCAGCCTGTGCCTCATCTCGGCCGTCATGGCGCTGGGCGTCAACATGCAGTGGGGCTACGCCGGCCTGTTCAATGTCGGCGTGATGGGCTTTGCCGCGCTCGGCGGGCTGGCGGCGGTGCTCGTCTCCATGCCGCCGGTGCCGGCCGCATGGGCCGCCGGCGGAACCGGCCTCGGCCTGGCCTTGCTGACGCTGATCGGCACGGTGGCCGTCGCGATCTTCGTGCGGCGCCAGACGTCCGGCACGACGCGGGTGCTCGCCACGCTGGCCGTCGCCGTGGTCGGCTATTTCCTCACCCGCAGCTTCTTCGACCCGGCGGTCGACGCCATCGAGCGCGTCGATGCGGCGCGCACCGGCTATCTAGGCGGGCTCGGCCTGCCGGTGATCTTCTCATGGGTCGTTGGCGGCGTCTTCGCCGCCGCCGCCGCATGGCTGGTGGGCAAGATCGCGCTCGGCCTGCGCTCAGACTATCTGGCCATCGCCACGCTGGGCATTTCCGAGATCATCATCGCCGTCCTCAAGAACGAGGAATGGCTGTCGCGCGGCGTCAAGAACGTGTCGGGCCTGCCGCGGCCGGTGCCCTACGAGATCGAGCTGCAGCAAGCGCCGTGGTTCCTCGACCTCGCCGCGACGCTGGGCGCCAGCCCGGTCGTGCTGTCGAGCCTCTATGTGCGGCTTTGCTACGTGCTGCTTTTCGCCGCCGTGCTGGTGATCCTTCTGTGGATGGCAGAGCGGGCGCTGAACTCGCCCTGGGGCCGCATGATGCGCGCCATCCGCGACAATCGCGACGCGGCCGAGGCGATGGGCAAGGACGTGACCGGCCGGCATCTGCAGGTCTTCATCCTCGGCTCGGCGGTGGTCGGCATCGCCGGCGCCATGCTGACCACGCTCGACGGGCAGTTCACGCCCGGCCAGTACAACCCGCTGCGCTTCACCTTCCTGATCTGGGTCATGGTGATCGTCGGCGGCTCCGGCAACAATTGGGGCGCGGTGCTGGGCGGCTTCCTGATCTGGTTCCTGTGGGTCGAGGCCGAGCCCGTCGGCGGCTGGCTGATGTCGCTCGTGACCTCGGGCCTGCCGGCAGGCAGCGGCCTGCGCACGCGCCTGATGGACGCCGCGCCTTATATGCGGCCGCTCACCATGGGCATCATCATGCTCCTGGTGCTGCGTTTCGCTCCGCGCGGGCTCATTCCCGAACGCACGGCGCGGCGGCACTAACTGGATTAGGCGAACTGCTGCCAGGTCTGCCAGCCGGCGAGCAGGATGATGAGGCAGCTGACGAGCCGCAGCAGGCTGCGTTCGGGGATCGCCTTCACCATCCAGCCGGCCAGCGGCGCGGCGAGCAGCCCGCCCACGATCAGGCCGGCGATCGAGGCGAGGCCGCCAGCGCCGTCGCCCGAAATGCTCCACGTCCCGCTCATCAGCGCGCCGAGGAAGGTGATCGAGACCGCGAGCGTGATCAGGAACTCGCTTGCATTGACGGTGCCGATCACATAGCGGGCCGATCCGCCGGCGCCGAGCAGGCCGGTGGTGACGATGGGTCCCCATCCGCCGCCGCCGGCCGCGTCGAGAAAGCCGCCGGCCGCGCCCATCGGCGCCACATAGGACATCGGCACCGGCCGCGCCGGCAGCTTGCGGAAGGAGCGGACCAGAAGCCATGCCCCCACCAGCGCCAGATAGGCGGTGACGTAGGGCTTCACCATGTCGCCGTCGAAGGAGGTCAGCACATAGGCGCCGGCGCAGCCGCCGAGAATACCGAAGGGCGCCAGCCGGAAGAAGAGCTTCCAGTCGATGTTGCGGTGGTAGAGATGCGCCGAGCCCGACGCCGCGGTGGTGAACATCTCCGCTGCATGGACGGCGGCGGAGGCATGGGCCGGCGACACGCCGAAGGCCAGCAGCGTGGTGGACGAGATGACGCCGTAGGCCATGCCCAATGCGCCGTCGACGGCCTGCGCCAGGAAGCCGACGATGAGGAAGAGGAAGAAATCCTGCAATAGTCCATCCAGGGTTGGACCGCCGGAGCACGGCGGATCTTGCGCAGTCGCGGACCGGGCGATCGCTGATTCCGCCACCGGTGGCAAACCAGCTTTTACGCCAAGCCATCGCCGAATGAAGCGGAGATGCGCGCGCCGCGCAACGAAAAAGGGCGGCATCGCTGCCGCCCTTCGATCGGAGTGTGCAGGCAAAGACTTCTTAGAAGTCCATGCCGCCCATGCCGCCCATGCCGCCGCCGGGCATTGCCGGCATCGGGGCGTCCTTCTTCGGCGCCTCGGCGATCATGGCCTCGGTGGTGACCAGCAGGCCGGCGACCGACGCAGCGTCCTGCAGGGCGGTGCGCACGACCTTCATCGGGTCGACGATGCCCATCTGGATCATGTCGCCATATTCGCCGGTCTGGGCGTTGTAGCCGAAGGTGACCGACTTGTTCTCGAGGATCTTACCGGCAACGATCGACGCTTCGGCGCCGGCGTTGGCAGCGATCTGACGAGCCGGGGCCTGCAGCGCGCGGCGCACGATGTTGATGCCGGCGTCCTGGTCGGCATTCTCGCCCTTGGCCTTGACGGCAGCGGACGCACGCAGCAGCGCGGTGCCGCCGCCCGGAACGATGCCTTCCTCGACCGCGGCGCGGGTCGCGTTCAGCGCGTCGTCGACGCGGTCCTTGCGCTCCTTCACCTCGATCTCGGTCGCACCGCCGACGCGGATGACGGCCACGCCGCCAGCCAGCTTGGCGAGACGCTCCTGGAGCTTCTCACGGTCGTAGTCGGAGGTGGTCTCCTCGATCTGCTGCTTGATCTGGGCGACGCGGCCCTGGATCTCGGCCTTCTTGCCGGCGCCGTCGACGATGGTGGTGTTCTCCTTGGAGATCGACACCTTCTTGGCGCGGCCGAGCATGTTGAGGCCGACGTTCTCGAGCTTGATGCCGAGGTCTTCCGAGATCACCTGGCCGCCGGTGAGGATGGCGATGTCCTCCAGCATGGCCTTGCGGCGATCGCCGAAGCCCGGCGCCTTGACGGCAGCGATCTTCAGGCCGCCGCGCAGCTTGTTGACGACGAGCGTGGCAAGCGCCTCGCCCTCGACGTCCTCGGAGATGATGAGGAGCGGCTTGGAGGTCTGGACGACGGCTTCCAGAACCGGCAGCATGGCCTGCAGGTTGGAGAGCTTCTTCTCGTGCAGGAGGATGTAGGCGTCCTCGAGCTCGGCGACCATCTTGTCCGGGTTGGTCACGAAGTAGGGCGACAGGTAGCCGCGGTCGAACTGCATGCCCTCGACCACTTCCAGCTCGGTCTCGGCGGTCTTGGCTTCCTCGACGGTGATGACACCCTCGTTGCCGACCTTCTGCATGGCCTCGGCGATCATGTCGCCGACTTCCTTCTCGCCGTTGGCGGAGATGGTGCCGACCTGCGCGACCTCGGCCGAGGTCTTGATCTTCTTGGTGGTCTTGTTGAGCTGCTCGACGACCTCGGCGACGGCGAGGTCGATGCCGCGCTTCAGGTCCATCGGGTTCATGCCGGCGGCAACCGCCTTGTGGCCTTCCTGGACGATCGCCTGGGCGAGAACCGTGGCGGTCGTGGTGCCGTCACCGGCGATGTCGTTGGTCTTCGAGGCCACTTCGCGCACCATCTGGGCGCCCATGTTCTCGAACTTGTCCTCCAGCTCGATCTCCTTGGCGACGGTGACGCCGTCCTTGGTGATGCGCGGAGCGCCGAACGACTTGTCGATGACGACGTTGCGGCCCTTGGGGCCGAGCGTCACCTTCACCGCGTCGGCGAGGATGTTGACGCCGCGCAGCATGCGCTCGCGGGCGTCACGGGAGAATTTTACGTCTTTGGCAGCCATGTTCTGCTCCTCGTTGGATTGGCCGCCCGTGCGCGAGCAGCCGGTGTTTCATCTGACGGGAATGGGTCGGCCGGTCAGCCGATGATGCCCATGATGTCGGATTCCTTCATGATCAGCAGGTCTTCGCCGTTGAGCTTGACCTCGGTGCCGGACCACTTGCCGAACAGCACGCGGTCGCCTGCCTTCACGTCCAGCGGCACCAGCTTGCCGGCCTCGTCGCGGGCGCCCGAACCGACGGCGATGACTTCGCCTTCCTGGGGCTTTTCCTTGGCGGTGTCGGGGATGATGATGCCGCCCTTGGTCTTTTCCTCAGACTCGAGCCGGCGCACGACCACGCGGTCATGGAGCGGGCGGAATTTGGACTTTGCCATGTTTCAATCCTCGATGCGGATGATAAAAGGGTTTCCTCCGTCCGGCGCGCCGGACCGGGCGTTAGCACTCGTTAATGGCGAGTGCTAACGATGCAGCCCAAATAGGCGCGAGCCGTTGCGGAGTCAAGGCTGCGCGCTTGCGCGCGGCGAAAATCTGGCCGCGAAGGCATCGGTGCGATTGCAAATCGGCAAGGTCACTCTACCTTGCCGCCCATGACGCCAGACGACATCACGAAGCTGATCGTTCGTACCGCCCTGCGCGAGCGCGCCGCCTTCGATCTTCTCTATCACCATACGCATGCGAAACTGTTTGGCGTCTGCCTGCGTGTCTTGCGCGACAGGACCGAGGCCGAGGAGGCTCTGCAGGAAGTGTTCGTGAAGGTGTGGACCAAGGCCGATCGTTTCGCGGTCTCCGACCTCAGCCCGATTTCCTGGCTGGTGGCGGTGGCGCGTAACCATTGCATCGACCGCCTGCGCGCACGCAGGATGCCCACGACCGACATCGACGCGGCGCGCGACATCGCCGATGCGGCCCCCGATCCCGAGCAGGCGGCGCTGGCGGGAGCGGTGCGCGACCATATCAGGCGCTGCCTGTCGGAGCTCGACGCCGATCGCGCCGCCGCCGTGCGCGGCGCCTATATCGAGGGCCATTCCTATGCCGACCTCGCGGCGCGTTTCGCGGTGCCGATCAATACGATGAAGACGTGGCTGCGGCGCAGCCTCATGAAATTGCGGGAATGCATGGAACGATGAACGGCGAGGGCGCGAGAGACTTCGAGGACGGCAGCGACGACATGCTGGCCGCCGAATACGTTCTGGGCGTGCTGGATGCCGCCCGGCGCCGCGACGCCGCGCGCCGGATCGAAACCGATCAGACCTTCGCCCGGCTGGTCGACGCATGGGAGGTCAGGCTGTCGGGGCTGGCCGAAGCCTATGTGCCCGAGCCTGCGCCGGAGCGGGTCAAGCAGGCGATCGACCGCCGCATCTTCCGGACGGGCGGTGCCGCCGGTGCCGGGCTGTGGTCGAGCCTGGCTTTCTGGCGCGGCCTTGCCGGCGCAGCGGTCGCGGCGATGCTGCTGCTGGCGGCAGTCCCCTATCTGACCGGCCCGCAGGTTGCGCCGCAGCCCGCGCGGCTGGCTGCTTCCCTCGCCGCCGACGGCAGCGAGGTGCGCTATCTGGCGCTCTACGACGCGGCGGCGGGACAGGTCGCCATGTCGCATGTGCATGGCGCGCGCGGACCGGGCCGCGACTTCGAGCTCTGGCTGATCGAGGGCGACCGGCCGCCGGCATCCATGGGCGTCATTCCCGAGGGGGGCAGCGTCCACATGCCGGTGGATGATGCCATGCGCGCGCGCATCGCCTCGGGTGCCGTCTTCGCGATCAGCAGCGAGCCGCAGGGCGGCTCCCCGACGGGCCGGCCCACCGGCCCCGTCGTCGCCGCAGGCAGCCTGCTGGCGATCTAGGGAACCCATCGGAACGGCGCGATGGTACGCCACAGTTTTTTTGACGAGGTCTGAAACTCCCGGCGAATGCCCTCCGTAACTGCATCGCCCTCACGGAAGGGAACAGAGAACCAAGGAGTTACAGACATGCGCAAGATCACATCCACGCTTCTCGCCGGCGTCTTCGCCGTGACCGCCTTCACGGGCCTCGCCATGGCCCAGGACAATCCGATGGTCGGCGGCGCTGCCATGTACGCCAACAAGAATATCGTCGAGAACGCCATGAACTCGAAGGACCACACCACGCTGGTGGCGGCGGTCAAGGCGGCTGGCCTCGTCGAGACGCTCTCCGGTCCCGGCCCGTTCACCGTCTTCGCTCCCACCAACGAGGCATTCGCCGCGCTTCCGGCGGGTGCGGTCGACACGCTCCTCAAGCCCGAGAACAAGGAGAAGCTCACCAAGGTGCTGACCTGCCATGTGGTGGCGGCCGATGCGATGTCGGCGGCGATCGGCAAGATGATCAAGGACGACGGCGGCACGCATCCGGTCAAGACCGTCGGCGGCTGCATGCTCCAGGCGAAGATGGCGGGCGACAAGATCACGCTGACCGACGAGACCGGCGCCACGGCGACCGTGACCATCGCCGACGTCAAGCAGTCGAACGGCGTCATCCATGTGATCGACAAGGTGCTGATGCCGAAGGCCTGACGGGAACCCCGGGGCGGCCGCGCCCGGCTCGCGTCCCTGTCCGCCGCCGCGTCCGGCGCGGCGGCGGGCCTCCGCGGGTTTCAACACGAGTTGATGGGCGCGCCGCGAGAAGGCGTGATAGGCTGAAGGCAAGGCAGTGGAGGATATGATGGAACGCCGCAAGTTTCTGCTGGGAGGTGCCGCCTGCGCCGCCGTCGTGGCGACCGGCGGTCATGTGCGCTTGCCGGGATGGATCGGTCAGGCGCATGCCGCCGAAGCCGGCTTCGAAGTGACGAAGACCGAAGCCGAATGGCGCGCCATCCTTTCAGACGCCCAATATGGGGTGCTGCGCGAGGAGAACACCGAGTATCCGTTCACCAGCCCGCTCAACAACGAGAAGCGCACCGGCATATTCCACTGCGCCGGCTGCGACCTGCCGGTCTATTCCTCGAAGGTGAAATACGATTCCGGCACCGGCTGGCCGAGCTTCTGGGAGTCGCTGCCCGACGCCATCGGCACGAAGGAAGACAGTTCGCTGGGCATGCTGCGCGTCGAGTGCCATTGCCGCCGTTGCGGCGGCCATTTCGGCCATATCTTCGACGACGGTCCGCCGCCGACGGGCAAGCGCCACTGCCTCAACGGGCTGGCGCTGACGTTCAGGCCCGACGCGGCATAAGAGGTTATTCCGTTACCACCAGCGCGATTGCCGCGATCAGATCGTCCAGCCCCTGGCCCTTCTCGGACGAGGTGGCGATGACCGTCGGGAAGGCGGCGGGGCGCCGGCGGATCTTCTCCAGCGTCTCGGCGACCAGCCGCGGCACGCCGGCGGCCTTGATCTTGTCGGTCTTGGTCAGCACGATCTGGTAGGAGACGGCGGCCTTGTCGAGCAGGTCGAGCACCTCCTCGTCATTCTTCTTGATGCCGTGGCGTGAATCGATAAGCACATAGACGCGCTTCAGCGTCACCCGGCCCTTCAGATAGTCGAAGACGAGGTCGGTCCAGCGGTCGACCATGTCCTTCGGCGCCTGGGCGAAGCCGTAGCCCGGCATGTCGACCAGCGCCATCGGCGGCAGGTCGCCGTCCTGGCCCGAAAAGCCGTCCGGCACGAAGAAGTTGAGCTCCTGCGTGCGGCCGGGCGTGTTGGAGGTGCGGGCGAGGCCCTTCTGACCGGTGAGCGCATTGATCAGCGACGACTTGCCGACATTGGAACGGCCGGCGAAGGCGATCTCGGGCGGCCCTTCCGGCGGCAGGAACTTCATCGCCGGCACGCCGCGGATGAACACCCACGGCCGCGCGAACAGGGCCTGCACGTCAGTTTCCGTCGTCGTCATTCTGTCGCCCTGCGATGCGGTCATGGCACCGCATCGGCATTCGGCAGGCGTTTGTCAACCGCGCGTCAGGGCAGCGCGCGGCAGGCGAATGCATAGAGGACGCATGCCACGAGGCAGGAGACGGTGCGGACGTGGTTCCACATCGTCCAGCGCGCCAGATATTCCTGCCAGTAGGTCGCCGAGGTGGCGGCCGCTGGATCCATCGGCGCCAGCGTCTCGTTCATCGGCACGTTGAAGGCCACGGTGACGCCGAACATGCCCACGATGACGAGCAGCCCCGCCGCCACAAGCAGGATCGATCCGCCCTGGCCGGGATGGAAGATGCCGTAGAGCGCGAGCCCCGCGCCGATCACCGGCGTGCCGAAGAAGGCGAGGAAGAAGACCGGGTTCTGCACCACGACGTTGATCGCCTGCATGGCCGCGATGCCGGCCGCCGGCGATATGCGCCCCAGCGCCGGCATGACGAGGTTGGAGAAGGAGAAGAAGAAGCCGCCGAGCAGGCCCGAGCCGAGCGCACCGAGCAGGCTGAGGGTCAGGATCGTCTGCCGCATCATATCCTCCGCTCAGGCGAGCCGCCGCGAGACTCGCGCCGCGGCGCCTTCGCCATGTGAACGATCGGCCGGGCCGGCGCCTATTCGGCCGGCTTGGGCTTTCGCCGGAACAGGCCGACGAGATTGTCCCACAGCTCGATCTTGGCGCCCTGGCGCTTCATGATCACGCCCTGCTGGATGATGGAGAGCGTGTTGTTCCACGCCCAGTAGATCACCAGACCGGCCGGGAAAGAGGCCAGCATGAAGGTGAACACCACCGGCATCCAGGTGAAGATCATCGCCTGCGTCGGATCGGGCGGCGTCGGGTTCATGCGCATCTGCAGGAACATGGTGATGCCCATGATGAGCGGCCACACGCCGATCATCAGGAAGGCGGGCACGCCGAAGGGCAGCAGGCCGAACAAGTTGAAGAGCGAGGTCGGATCGGGCGCCGAAAGGTCCTGGATCCAGCCGAAGAACGGCGCGTGCCGCATCTCGATGGTGACGTAGAGCACCTTGTAGAGGGCGAAGAAGACCGGGATCTGGATCAGCACCGGCCAGCAGCCGGCGACCGGGTTGATCTTCTCGGTCTTGTACAGCTCCATCATCGCCTGCTGCTGCTTCATGCGGTCGTCGGCATATTTCTCGCGGATCTCCAGCAGCTTCGGCTGCACCAGCTTCATGTTCGCCATCGACTTGTACGACTTGTTGGCGAGCGGGAAGAAGACGGCCTTGACCAGGACCGTCACGGCCAGGATGGCGAGACCGAAATTGCCGAGCAGCTTGAACAGCCAGTCGATGACGTAGAACATCGGCTTGGTGATGAAGTAGAACCAGCCCCAGTCGATCAGCAGGTCGAACTGGCGGATGTCGAGCGCCTTCTCATAGGCGTCGATGACGCCCACTTCCTTGGCGCCGGCGAAAACGTGGTTCTCCACCGTGGCGCTGCCGCCGGCCGGCACGCTGAGCGCATCGGCGACGTAATCCACCTGGTAGCGCGGATTGTTGTTGTCGCTCAGGTAGGAGAAGCGCGGCTGGAAGGACTCCGCGCTGCTGGGCACCAGCGCCACGCCCCAATACTTGTCGACGAAGCCGAGCCAGCCGTCGGTCGACTTGGAGGGCGTCAGCTGCGGCGTTTCCTGCAGGTCCTTGTACTTGATCTCCTGCAGTCCCTCGGTGCCGGTCACGCCGATCGGGCCTTCGTGCAGGATGTAGAAGCCGCTCGTATGCGGCGTGCCGAAGCGGGTGCTGCGGCCGTAGCCGGCGATGGATATGTCCTGCTGGCCGGCATTGGTGACCGTATCGGTCACCGTGAACATGTAGTTCTCGTCGACGGCGATGGTGCGGCGGAAGGTGAGGCCGCGATCGTTGGTGTAGGTCAGCACGACCGGCGTCTGGGCGGTGAGGGTGGAGGCGCCTTCCACCGTCCACACCGTGCCGGGGCCGGGCATGGCGCCGGCATCGCCGACGCCGACATAGCCCAGCTCGACGTAATAGCCCTCCGGCCCGCCGGCCGGGTTGAGCAGCTGGATGTTGGGCGAATTCGGCTGCACCGTGGTGCGGTAGTTCTTCAGCACGAGGTCGTCGATGCGCGCGCCGGTGAGGTTGATGGAGCCGGAGAGGCGCGGCGTATCGATGCGCACGCGTGCACCGTTGCCGAGCGCCTGGTCGCGGGTCAGCGCGCCGGGGAAGGGCGCTGCGCCGGGCGCGGCCGGCGTGGCCTGGCCGGGGGCGGGCGGAACGTCGGCGCCGTGCTGGCCGGGCGTGGCGGGGGCGGGGTTCTGCGCTTCCTGCCGCTCCTGCTCGATGCGCGCGGCCTCGCGCTGCTGCTCGATGCGCGGGTTCATGTAGAAAACCTGCCACAGCGTCAGGATCGCCACCGACAGCGCGATCGTGATGAAGAAGTTGCGATTGTTTTCCATGAGAAACCTCAATGCCCCTTGTCGGGCATCCTGCGCAGCCGGCGTTTAAGCTCGGCCTGGAGTTCGTCGAAGGCGACGTGGAGTATGTCCGGCCGGCCGACGATCACATAGTCACTGCCGTCGGCCATGTCATCCCGCGCACCCGTGCGGACGGCCTCCCTGAGGCGTCGGCGGATGCGGTTCCGTGTCACGGCGTTCCCGCTTTTCTTCGTGACGGTGATGCCGAGGCGCGGCTCGCCGCCATCCGCCCGGTTGCGCACCTCAAGCAGGAAAAGCCGCCCGCGGCGTTTTTCACCGGCGCGGACAGCCAGATATTCGGCGCGCTTGCGCAGCCGGCCGTAGGCCTTGCCGCAGGAGCCGGACATCAGGAGCGGCAGCTCCCGGCCGATCAGGCCGACAGCCGCTTGCGGCCGCGGTTGCGGCGGGCGGCGACGACGGCGCGGCCGCCCTTGGTTGCCATGCGTGCGCGAAAGCCGTGGCGGCGCTTACGCACGAGCTTGGAAGGCTGATAGGTACGCTTCATTTGTTTGATACCGCGGTGTGCGGCCCTTCTTGGATCTGTCTCTGTCGAGCAGGAGCGTGGTTGAATGCTCTGGCCGCCGCGCAACCGAAATTGCGCCGGAGTGGCGATCCGAGCGTGTGCGGGCCTATAGGCGACCCCGCGGTCCAAGTCAATCTTGCGCCGGGCGCGAAAGGTCGTGACAGCGCAAACCGCTTCGTCTAATCCGATGCGCCAGCCGGTGGATGGTCTCCGCCGCCGCACGGCAGTCCAACGCCCAGCATCCCAACGCCAGGAATCCGTCGCCAGCATGGCCGAACTTCCGCCGATCCTGACCTCCCTGGACGAGATAGCGCCGCGCTACGACGCCATCCTCTGCGATGTCTGGGGCGTCATCCACAACGGCGTCGAGGTGTTCGCACCCGCCTGCGCGGCGTTGCGGCGCTTCAGGGCCGCCGGCAAGCCGGTGGTGCTCGTCACCAACGCGCCGCGCCTGTCGGCCGAGGTCCTGGCCTTCCTCGGCAGGCTGAATGCGCCGCGTGACGCCTGGGATCGCCTCGTCACCTCGGGCGACGTCACGCGCGACCTCGTCGCCGAGGGGCCGCGCCGCATCTTCCACATCGGCGCCGACGACGATCTCGGCCTCTACGAGGGGCTGGATGTCGAGCTGGTCGAGGAGTTCGAGGCGTCGGGCGTCGTCTGCACCGGCCTCTTCGACGACGAGAACGAGACCCCGGCCGACTATGCCGACCTGCTGCGGCGGCTGCGCGCGCGCAACCTTCCCTTCGTCTGCGCCAATCCCGACATCGTCGTGGAATATGGCGGCAGGCTGATGTGGTGCGCCGGCGCGCTCGCGCGTGATTACGCACAGCTCGGCGGGCGCACGCTGATTGCCGGCAAGCCGCACGCGCCCATCTATGAGGTGGCCCTGCGCGCCGCCGCGGACGCCGCCGGCGTGCCGATAGCGCCGGACCGCGTGCTGGCCGTCGGCGACGGCCTGCTGACCGATGTGAAGGGCGCCGTCGCCAACGGCATGGATGCGCTCTTCGTCACCGCCGGCATCCATGCCGGCGAATATGGCGACGCCGACGCGCCCGACCTGCGTCGGCTGGCGGCGTTCCTCGATGGCCACGGCCTGCAACCGGTGGCGATGATGCCGAGGCTCGCCTGACCGATGTCGATCCCCTGCATCCGCATCGGCGACCTGCAGCACCTGCCCGCGCATCTGCGCGGCGCGGTGGTGGCGATCGGTAATTTCGACGGCATCCATCGCGGCCATCGCGCCGTGCTCGACCGCGCGCTGGCCGAGGCCGGGCGCATGGGCAGGCCCGTGCTGGCGCTCACCTTCGAGCCGCATCCGCGCGCGCTGTTCAATCCCGACGCGCCGCTCTTCCGCCTGACGCCGGCGCCGGTGAAGGCGCGCCTGCTCGGGCTGCTCGGGGTGGAGGGCGTGGTCGAGCTCGCCTTCGACCGCGCGCTGGCGCAGACGGGCGCCGAGGACTTCGTCTGCCGCGTGCTGGTCGAGGGGCTGGGCACGCGCCATGTCGTCACCGGCTTCGACTTCCATTTCGGCCGCGGCCGCGAGGGCGGCCCCGCCTTCCTCATCGAGGCGGGGAAGCGTCACGGCTTCGGCGTCACGCTGGTCGACGCCTTCCGCGACGAGGCGACCGAGATCGTCTCGTCGAGCCGCATCCGCCGCCTGCTCGTGCAAGGCGAGGTCGCCGAGGCCGCCGGCCTGCTCGGCTACCGCTACACCGTCGAGGCCGAGGTCGCGCGCGGACGCCAGCTCGGCCGCACGCTGGGCTATCCGACCGCCAACATGGCGCTTCACCCCGGCGCGGCGCTGCGCCACGGCATCTATGCGGTGCGCCTGCGGCGCCCCTCCGGCGCGCTCCATGACGGGGTGGCGAGCTTCGGCATCCGCCCCACCGTCGAGGACGACGGCGCGCCGCTCCTGGAAACCTTCCTGTTCGATTTCTCCGGCGATCTCTACGGCGAGGTCTGCGCGGTATCGTTTTTCGGCTTCCTGCGGCAGGAAATGAAATTCGACGGGCTCGATCCGCTCGTGGCCCAGATGCAGCGGGACGAGGCCGAGGCGCGGGCCTTGCTGGCGGGCGTGCGGCCGCTGTCGGCGATCGACGCGGCCCTTTGCTTTTGATGCCGGCTCGGCTAGAAGCCGCCTCATGACAAAAGATGTCGCGACACGCGCCCGCACGCTACGAATTACCGGCCCGGTCGCGCGGCCAGCCTGAGCTGCCGCGGGCCGGGATTGCCGACGCCGCGCGCCATGCGCGCTTTCTGACATCACATGATCGCCGAGCCTTTTCTGGCGCAGCCGGTCTTCACATCTGGCCACGACATGACTGAAACCAAGATCGATTATTCAAAGACGCTCTATCTGCCGCAGACGGATTTCCCGATGCGGGCCGGCCTGCCCGAGAAGGAGCCGCTGCTGGTCGAGCGCTGGAAGTCCATGGACCTCTACCGCCGCCTGCGCGAGAGCGCCGCCGGGCGGCCGCTCTTCGTGCTGCATGACGGCCCCCCCTATGCCAACGGCAACATCCATATCGGCCATGCGCTGAACAAGATCCTGAAGGACGTCATCACCCGCTCCTTCCAGATGCGCGGCTACGATTCCAACTACGTGCCCGGCTGGGACTGCCATGGCCTGCCGATCGAGTGGAAGATCGAGGAGCAGTACCGCGCCAGGGGGCTCGACAAGGACCAGGTGCCGGTCAACGAGTTCCGCCGCGAGTGCCGCGAATTCGCGCAGGGCTGGATCGACGTGCAGGGCGCGGAGTTCCAGCGGCTGGGCGTGGTCGGCGACTTCGACAATCCCTATACGACCATGGCCTTCCACGCCGAGGCGCGCATCGCCGGCGAGCTGATGAAGTTCGCCATGTCGGACCAGCTCTATCGCGGCTCGAAGCCGGTCATGTGGAGCGTGGTGGAGCGCACCGCGCTGGCCGAGGCGGAAGTCGAGTATCAGGACTACGAGAGCGACACGATCTGGGTGAAGTTCCCGGTGAAGCTGGATTCCAGCGTCGGCGCGGATGCCGCCCCCCGCACCGCGATGGACGATTTCCTCGAGGACCTCGCCGGCGACCTCAATGTCGCGCGCGAGACGCCGGCGGGCGGTTCGGACCTGTCCGACGCCTCGGTGGTGATCTGGACCACGACGCCCTGGACGATCCCCGGCAACCGGGCGGTCAGCTATTCGCCGCGCGTGGCTTACGGGCTCTACCACGTGACGGAAGCCGAGAACGATTTCGGGCCGCGCGTCGGCGAAAAGCTGATCTTCGCCGACGCGCTCGCCGAGGATTGCGCCCAGAAGGCGAAGCTCAGGCTGGAGCGCCTGCGCGACGTCTCGGCCGAGGAGCTTTCCGCGCTCGTGCTGGCGCATCCGCTGGCGGGCTTCGGCGGCGGCTACCTGTTCGACGTGCCGCTGCTGGCCGGCGACCACGTGACCGACGATGCCGGCACCGGCTTCGTCCACACCGCGCCCGGCCATGGCCGCGAGGACTTCGACGTGTGGATGGACCATGCGCCCGAGCTCAGGCAGCGCGGCATCGACACCGCGATCCCCTTCACGGTGGACGATGCGGGCTTCCTCACCAAAGACGCGCCCGGCTTCGGCCCCGACCGCGAGGGGGGAGCTGTGCGGGTGATCGACGATTCCGGCAAGAAGGGCGACGCCAACAAGGCCGTCATCGAGGCGCTGATCGCGGCCAATCGCCTCTTCGCGCGCGGCCGGCTGAAGCACCAGTATCCGCATAGCTGGCGCTCCAAGAAGCCGGTGATCTTCCGCAACACGCCGCAATGGTTCGTCCATATGGACAAGGATCTGCACGGCTACGGCCTTGACGCGGCCGCGGGCGAAAATACACCCGACACGCTGCGCAACCGCGCGCTGAAAGCCATCGACGACACCCGCTTCGTTCCGCCCGCCGGACAGACACGCCTGCGGGCGATGATCGAAGAGCGGCCGGACTGGGTGCTTTCGCGCCAGAGGGCATGGGGCGTGCCGATCTGCATCTTCGCCGACGCCGACGGCAACGTGCTGAAGGACGCTGCGGTCAATGCCCGCATCCTCGACGCCTTCGAGGCCGAGGGCGCTGATGCGTGGTTTGCAGAAGGCGCCCGCGAGCGCTTCCTCGGCTCCCGCGCCAACGAGCCGTGGACCATGGTGCGCGACATCCTAGACGTGTGGTTCGATTCGGGCTCCACGCACACCTTCACGCTGGAGGACCGGCCCGACATGAAGTGGCCGGCCGACGTCTATCTCGAAGGTTCCGACCAGCATCGCGGCTGGTTCCATTCCTCGCTGCTGGAAAGCTGCGGTACGCGCGGCCGCGCGCCCTACGACACGGTCGTCACCCATGGCTTCACCATGGACGAGGACGGGCGCAAGATGTCGAAGTCGCTCGGCAACACCGTGGTGCCGCAGGACGTGATGAAGCAGTCGGGCGCCGACATATTGCGCCTGTGGGTTATGACGACCGACTATTGGGAAGACCAGCGCCTCGGCAAGAACGTGCTGCAGACCAATATCGACGCCTATCGCAAGCTCAGGAACACCATCCGCTGGATGCTGGGCACGCTCGCCCATGACGACGGCGAGGACGTGCCGCTGGCGGAGCTGCCTGAACTGGAGCGGCTGATGCTGCACCGGCTGGCCGAGCTCGACGAGCTGGTGCGCAGGGGCTACGACGCGTTCGACTTCAAGCGCATCGCCAAGGCGCTGATCGACTTCGCCGTGGTCGAGCTCTCCGCCTTCTACTTCGACATCCGCAAGGACGCGCTCTACTGCGAGGCGCCGTCGAGCGTGAAGCGCAAGGCGGCGATCATGGTGGTGCGGCGCCTGTTCGACTGCGTGGTGAAGTGGCTGGCGCCGATGCTGCCCTTCACCACCGAGGAAGCCTGGCTCGACCGCCATCCCGATGCCGTGTCCGTCCATCTCGAACAGTTCGAGACGGTGCCGGCCGCGTGGCGTGACGACGCGCTTGCCGAGAAGTGGCGCAAGGTGCGGCAGGTGCGCCGCGTCGTCACCGGGGCGCTGGAGATCGAGCGGGCGAAGAAAGCGATCGGGGCCTCGCTGGAGGCCGCGCCCACCGTCTGCATCGCCGATCCGGCGCTGGCCGACGCGGTGCGCGGGCTGGACCTTGCCGAGATCTGCATCACCAGCGGCATAACGGTGGTGGAAGGCGAGGCGCCGGAAGGCGCTTTCCGGCTCGACGACGTGGCCGGCGTGGGCGTCGTGCCGGGGCTGGCGGACGGGCGCAAATGCGCGCGCTCCTGGCGTTTCACCGACGATGTGGGCTCCGATCCGGCGTTTCCGGACGTGTCGGCGCGCGATGCGGCGGCGCTGCGCGAGCTTCAGGCGCTGGGAAAGCTGGCGGCGGCCGCGTTGCCGGCCGGTGCCTGATCATGTAAAAGGCGACGGGTCCGGCGTCATCTTGTCGCCGGATTCAGCGTGATGTTGCACGAAGGCGGCCAAGGGGCCGCGGTTTCGAGAGGCTGACGAATTGAGCGGTACAGCAAGTCATACCATGCGGCGCATCGCGTCCGCCGCCGGCCTGGCAGGCCTGTCCGCAATGGCGCTCGCCGGTTGCTCGCCGACCTACGGCACCGACAAGACCGCCAACCAGCAGCTTGTCGAGGACGTGACGGGCATCCTCTCGCTCGGCCCCTCCGGTAAGCGCACCGTGATCGACTACCGCCCCCGCCCCGAACTGGTGAAGCCGCAATCGACGGCGGTGCTACCGCCGCCGCAGGACGACGTGACCGCCTCGGCCAACGGGCGCTGGCCGGAATCGCCCGAGGCGCGCCTGCGCCGCATTCGCGACGAGGCAAGCAGCGAGCAGGGGCTCTCCACCCAGATCATCCGCGACGGCAGCGGCCGCGAGCAGGTCGTCGGCGGCGATGTCGACCTGAGCACGCCGGGCGCGCCACGCGCCGAGTTCAAGCGTCGCCTCGCGCAGCAGAACCAGGGCGATCCGAATGTCCGCCGCACGCTCTCCGAGCCGCCGGGCGCCTATCGCCAGCCGGCAGCCACCGCGCCGACCGACGAGCTGGGCGAGCCCGAGTGGCAGAAGGAGCGCGAGGCGCGCCGCAAGGCCGGCGGCAAGAAGGGCTTTCGCGACTACCTGCCCTGGTAGGAACCGGCTGATCTGGAGCAATTCCAGCAGAACTGCCTGAAAACAAGGAGCTGGCGCGTTCCCGCGATTCTCTGAAGAGCGGAGATGCCCTAATCCCGTCTTTCCCGGAAGAAATCGCGCAGCAGCGCGGCTGACGGCGTTTCGCCGAGGCCGGGATAGACGTCGGGCGCATGGTGGCAGGTCGGCTGCGCGAAGAAGCGGCCGCCATGCAGCACGCCGCCCCCCTTCGGATCGCTGGCGCCGAAATAGAGCCGCCGCAGCCGCGCGAAGGAGATCGCCGCCGCGCACATGGCGCAGGGCTCCAGCGTGACATAGATGTCGGCCCCGTTCAGTCGCTCCGCGCCCTCGGCCGCGCAGGCGGCGCGGATCGCGACGATCTCGGCATGCGCGGTGGGATCGCTGGTCTCGCGGGTCCGGTTGCCGGCCTGTGCCAGCACCTTCCCGTCACGCACGATAACGGCCCCGACCGGCACCTCGCCGCGCGCGGCCGCCAGCTGCGCCTCGCCAAGCGCGATCGCCATGAAATCGGAACGGTTCACGCCCATCGGGGTCTCACAAATTCGCTCGCCTGCCCGCGATACCTCTGATAGCTAGCCGTTCAAAAGGCAAATCTCACATGGACGAAGATCGCAAGAAGAAGCCCGGTCGCTCCGGCGACGGACCGCGCCCCGGGCGGCGCGAACGCGACGCTGCGCGCGGCGGCGACGCACCGCGTTCCCCGAGGTCCGCGCCGCGCGGGCCCGCGGCCGCGGAGGACGGCGAGCGCATCGCCAAGCGCCTGGCGCGTGCCGGCGTCGCCTCGCGTCGCGAGGCCGAAAGCCTGATCGCGGCGGGCCGGGTGAAGGTCAACGGCAGGGTTCTTGAGAGCCCGGCGCTCAACGTCTCGCGCGCCGACCGCATCGAGATCGACGACCACCCCATTCCCGAGATCGAGCGCACCCGGCTGTTCCTGTTCCACAAGCCTGCGGGCGTGGTGACGACGAACCGCGACCCCGAAGGCCGCCGCACCGTGTTCGACGTGCTGCCCGAAGGGCTGCCGCGCCTGATGACCATCGGCCGGCTCGACATCAATACCGAAGGCCTGCTGCTGCTCACCAATGACGGCGGCCTGGCGCGGGTGCTCGAACTGCCGGCGACGGGCTGGCTGCGCCGTTACCGCGTGCGCGTGCACGGCAAGGTCGAGGAAGCCGCGCTGGCGGCGCTCAAGGACGGCATCGCCGTGGACGGCGTGTTCTACGGTTCGGTGGAAGCGACGCTCGACCGCGAGCAGGGCTCGAATGCCTGGCTGACGATCGGCCTTCGCGAGGGCAAGAACCGCGAGGTGAAGAACATCCTGGGCGCGCTCGGCCTCGATGTCACCCGGCTGATCCGCATCTCCTACGGTCCTTTCCAGCTCGGTGAGCTGCCGGAAGGCGCGGTGCACGAATTGCGCGGCCGCACGCTGCGCGACCAGCTCGGCGAACGCCTGATCGAGGAAGCGGGCGCCGACTTCGATGCGCCGGTGGTGACCCAGTTCGCGCGCAGGCAGGAGGATCGTCCGCGACCCGCCGCCGCGCCGCGCAGCCGCTCGCTCGGGCCGGAAGGCGAGGGCGGGCTGATCAAGAACCGCAAGCGCCAGCGCGAGGACAGGCGCGAGGACGCGCTTGGGCGGCTCTCCACGCAGGGCCCGCGCCCGAAGGGCCGCTTCGGCGACAAGCCGGGGGGCAAGCCCGCCCGTGCGGAAAAGCCGTTTGAGCCGCCGCGCGCGCGCGGCGCGAATGTGTGGATGGCACCCGGCGCCCGTCCGCTGGCACCGCTCAAGCCAGAAGCCGAGGCGGAGGACAAGCCCAAGCCCCGCGACAGGTCGCGCCCGCTGGCCGCCGACCCGAACCAGCGCATGCGCCGTCGCCCCGAGCCGGTGGAAGGCGAGGGGAAGCCCGGCCGCACGAAGCGTTTTTCCGGCACAGACGCAAAGCCCTATCGTGAGAAGCGCGGCGACGAGCGTCCGCGTTCCGATTCGCGGCCTGCGCGCTCTGCCGACGCAGACTTCCGCAAGCCGCGCCGCGACGGGGATCGCCCGCGCCCGCCGCGCGAGGGAGACGGTGCGCCCGCCGGCGAGCGCAAGCCCTGGCGCGAGCGTCCGCCGCGCGACGATCGCGGGGCGTCCGATGAACGTCCGGCACGCGGCCGGCCCGCCGGGGCACGCGGCGAACGGGCGGAGGCTGGACGTCCTGCCGACAGGAAGCCCGGCGGCGGCAAGCCTTTCGGGAAGCCGGGTGGTTCGAAGCCGTTCGGCAAGTCCGGCAAGCCGGGCGGCGGCAAGCCGGCGGGCGAGCGCGGGCCGCGTTCGCCGGGCAGGGGTGGTGGCGGTGCGGATCGTCGGCGGTGAGTTTCGCGGGCGGCCGCTGAAGACGCCGCGTTCGCACGATATCCGCCCTACGACAGATCGTGCGCGCGAGGCGGTCTTCAACGTGCTCGCCCATGCCCATGGCGAGCGGCTGGCCGGCGCGCGCGTGCTCGACCTTTTCGCCGGCACCGGCGCGCTCGGGCTGGAGGCGCTGTCGCGCGGCGCCTCCTTCTGCGTCTTCATCGAGGAGGGGGCGGAAGGCCGCGGCCTGATCCGCGACAATGTCGAGACGATGGGGCTTCAGGGCCGCACCAAGATCTTCCGCCGCGATGCGACCGCGCTCGGCAGCGTCGGCACGCTGGCGCCATTCTCGCTCGTCTTCGCCGACCCACCCTATGGCCGGGGGCTTGGCGAGGCGGCGCTGGCCTCGGCGCGCGCCGGCGGATGGCTGGCGCCCAACGCACTCGTCTGCCTCGAGGAGGCGGCGGCCGCGCCTTTCGACCTGCCCGCCGGCTTCGATCTTGTCGAAGAACGCCGATATGGCGATTCGGTGGTACGATTTATCGACACTGCCTGACTTTGGCCCATCTTCTGGGGCGGATGGTCATTCCGTCCCTTCCCGATTTCGCTGCAACCTCCCGGGAATTCAGCATGAGATTCGTCGCAAGAGCCATCGCCTGCTTCCTGTTGCTCGCCGTTATGCCGGCAAGCGCACAGGACGGTCCCGACATCTCCACCTTCACCCTCGACAACGGCCTCGAGGCGGTGGTGATCCCCGACCACCGCTCGCCTGTCGTCACCCACATGATCTGGTACAAGGTCGGCTCCGCCGACGAGGTGGCAGGCAAGACCGGCATCGCCCACTTCCTCGAACATCTGATGTTCAAGGGCACCAAGAAACATCCCGCCGGCGAGTTTTCGCGCCGCGTGGCGGAGATCGGCGGCTCCGAGAACGCCTTCACCTCCTACGACTACACCGCCTATTTCCAGCAGGTCTCCCCAGACGCCTTGCCGACGATGATGGAATATGAGGCCGACCGCATGCGCGGCCTCGTGCTCACCGACGAGGTGGTGGCGCCCGAGCGCGACGTGATCATCGAGGAGCGCCGCTCGCGCATCGAGAACGACCCGGCCGCGCTGATGGGCGAGGAGGTCGACGCGACGCTGTTCCAGAACCACCCCTACGGCAAGCCGATCATTGGCTGGATGCACGAGATGGAGAAGCTGAGCCGCGACGACGCGATCGCCTTCTACAATCTCTATTACGCGCCCAACAATGCGGTTCTGGTCGTGGCCGGCGATGTCGATCCCGATACGGTGCGCAAGCTCGCCGAGGAGACCTATGGCAAGGTCGAGCGCGGGCCGGCGATCCCGCCGCGCGTGCGCGCCACCGAGCCGGAGCAGAACACCGCCCGCACCGTGTCGCTGTCCGACCCGCGCGTCAGCCTGCCGACGGTGCAGAAGAACTGGCTGGTGCCGTCCTACACCACCGGCAAGGGCACGGATGCGGCTGCGCTCGACCTCCTGTCGGAAATCCTCGGCGGCGGCGTGCGCAGCCGGCTCTATCAGGAGCTGGTGGTGCGCAAGGGTATCGCCTCCTCGGTCGGCGCCTATTATCGCGGCACCGCGCTCGACGACACGGTCTTCACCGTCTATGGCGCGCCGCGCGGCGACACGGAGCGCTCCGAACTGGAGTCGGCCATCGACGCCGAGATCACCAAGATCGTGCGCGACGGCATCGGCGAGGACGAGCTCGCCAAGGCGCGCAACCGCTTCCTGCGCGGCGTGATCTTCGCCCGCGACAGCCAGGCGGGCATGGCGCGCATCTACGGCTCGACGCTCACCACCGGCGGAAAGGTCGAGGACGTCGCCAACTGGCCCGACCAGATCAAGGCGGTCACCGCGGCCGAGGTCCAGGACACCGCCCGCCGCTATCTCGATTTCCGCCGTGCCGTCACCGGCTATCTCAGCCCCGCAGAAGGAGACAGCAAATGAGACCCGCCATGCCGATCTTTGGTTTCTGCGGCACGCAGGCGCGGCTCGGCCTGCCATCGCTGGCGATGGCGTTCGTGCTCATCCTGATCACCGCCTTGGTGCCGGCGCGCGCCGCCGTCGACATACAGGAGGTCAGGAGCGACAAGGGCATCACCGCCTGGCTGGTCGAGGACTATACGGTGCCGCTGGTGTCGATCCGCTTCGTCTTCGAGGGCGGCACGACGCAGGACCCCGACGACAAGCTCGGTCTCGCCAACCTGATGAGCGGCCTGTTCGACGAGGGCGCCGGCGATATGGACTCCGACGCCTTCCAGGAGGCGCTCGACGATGTCGGCGCGGAGATGAGCTTCAGCGCCACCAGCGACAGCATAGCGGGCTCGATGCGCACGCTGGCCGACACGCGCGAGGAGGCGTTCCGGCTGCTTTCGCTGGCGGTGCAGAAGCCGCGTTTCGACCAGGCGCCGGTCGACCGCATCCGCGCGCAGATACTCACCAGCATCCGCGCCAACGAGCGCGATCCCGACACGCTGGCGCGCCGCGCCTTCGCCAAGGCGCTCTATGGCGACCATCCCTATTCGCGCCCCGGCGACGGCCTGCCCGACACGCTGCCGAAGATCACCCCGGACGACCTCAAGGCCTTCCACAAGCGCGTCTTCGCGCGGGACAATCTGAAGATCGCCATCGTCGGCGCGATCGACGCCGAGACGGTGAAGCGCGAGCTCGACCGCGTCTTCGCCGACCTGCCGGAGAAGGCCGATCTGGTGCCGGTGCCCGACATCGCCCCGAAGCTCGACCAGACCGTGCGCCAGGTCTACGACCTGCCGCAGACGAACATCCAGCTCGTCTATCCGGGTATCGCCCGCAAGGACCCAGAGTTCTTCGCCGCCTTCATGATGAACCATGTGCTGGGCGGCGGCACGTTCAGCTCGCGCCTCTTCACCGAGGTCCGCGAGCAGCGCGGGCTGGCCTACGGCGTCTCGTCCGGCCTGTCCAACCTCGACCATTCGTCGCGGCTGATGATGGGCACTGCCACGGCCTCGGGCAAGGCTGAGGAAACGCTGTCGGTCATCAAGGACGTAGTGGCCCGCATGGCAGCGGAGGGGCCGACCGAGGAGGAGCTGGCCGATGCCAAGCGCTACCAGCTCGGCGCCTATGCCATCAACAATCTGGATTCCTCGGCTTCGATCGCCAACACGCTGGTGCAGATCCAGGTCGAGGACCTCGGCATCGACTATATCGAGCGCCGCGGTGACCTCATCAACGCCGTGACGCGCGAGCAGGTGGCCGCGGTGGCGCGCCGCCTGCTCATCGACAAGCCGGCGGTGCTCATCGTCGGCCCGGAGCCGGGCAGCGGCGGCTGACGGCGGGCGAAGCGTGCCGCGCGGGGAAGCAGGCCAGGAAACAGCGGGGTCGCCCGGCGGCGCGCCTACGTTCGCTCTCGCGCTCGGCGGTGGCGGCGCGCGGGGGCTGGCGCATATCCATGTCGTGGAGACGCTGGACGAGCTGGGCATCCGCCCGGTGGCCATCGCCGGCTCCTCCATCGGCGCGATCGTCGGCGCGGGCATGGCCGCCGGCATGCGCGGCACCGACATACGCGATTATGCCGGTGCCATCCTCGGCAACCGCGGCGAGGTGATGAGCCGCATCTGGCAGGCGCGGCCCGCCACGCTGGCCGAGCTGATGGAGACGGGCATCCGCGTCTCGCAGTTCAATCTCGAGCGCATCCTCGCCGCCTTCCTGCCGACGCAGGTGCCTCAGACCTTCGGCGAGCTCGCGATCCCGCTGCGCGTGACAGCGACGGACTACTATGCGCATGAACTCGCCGTGCTGGAGACGGGCGACCTGCGCTCCGCCATCGCGGCCTCCGCCGCGATCCCCGCCGTCTTCCGTCCGGTGCGCCGCGACGGGCGGCTCTATATCGACGGCGGCATCTACAATCCGGTGCCGTTCGATCTGCTGCGCGGCGTGGCCGACGTCGTCATCGCGGTGGACGTGGTCGGCGGACCGGAGCCGAACGGCCGCAAGATGCCGACCTCCATCGACCTGATGTTCGGCGCGACGCAGCTGATGATGCAGTCGATCACCGACATGAAGCTGCAGGGCGAGGCGCCGGCCATCATGCTGCGGCCGCCGGTGTCGCATTTCCGGGTGCTGGATTTCCTCAAGATCAACCAGGTGCTCGCCGGAACGGCGGGCATCCGCGACGAGTTGAAGCGCGCCATCGACGCGGTGATGAGCGCGCGGGCCGACACCTGACGCTCAGGAGATCGTCGCGGCCTTGCCGGTCGAGAAGGGCGAATTGGCCGACGGCGGCAGGCCGGGCAGGGGCTCGTCCGGGCCGCGCTTGTGGCGCTGGCCGATGCGCCTCACCACGCGGAAGGCAACGATGACGGCGACGATGCCGAACACCACCGCGCCGAGGCCCCAGCCGGCGATGACGCCCTTGGCGCCGTAATAATGCGCGCCGACCCAGACGAAGGGGATGACGCCCAGCGTCGAGCGGCCCCAGTTGAAGACGGTCGAATAGGTGGCGAAGCCGAGATTGTTGAACGCCGCATTGGCGACGAACAGCGCGCCGTTGAACAGGAAGCTGCCGGCGGCGAAATAGCAGAAGAACAGCACCAGCTCGCGCGCCTCGCCGGTGGCGCCGAAGATGGTGGCGAACTGTCCGGCGAAGAGCGCCAGCATGCCCCACATCACGAGGACGTAGACCAGCATGAAGATCAGGCTGTCGCGCATCGTCTCGTTGAGCCGGTGGTAGAGCCGCGCGCCGAGGTTCTGGCCGATGATCGGGCCGACGGCACCGGCAAGCGCGAAGACCGCCGCGAAGGCGACCGGCATGAGCCGCCCGACGATGGCCCAGCCGGCCACCGCCTGGTCGCCGTAGCGCGCCATGACGACGGTGACATAGGTGTTGCCGACCGGCGTGGCGATCTGCGTCATCACCGCCGGAATGCCGATGGCGAAGAAGCGGCGCGAGCTGTGCGCCAGCTCCTTGCGTGCCGGCACCTTGATCAGCCTGTGGACGACATAGGCGCCGTGCAGCCCGACGGCGAGCAGGATCAGGCGCGACAGCACCGTCGAGATCGCCGCGCCGTCGAGCCCGAGGTCGAAGCCGAAGATGAAGATCGGGTCGAGCACCGCCGCCGCCAGCCCGCCGGCCAGCGTGACATACATAGCGCGGCGCGCATCGCCCACGCCGCGCAATATGCCGGTGGTGCACATGCCGAGCGCGACGATGGGCGTCGACGGCAGCACGATCTGCAGGAAGCGCGTGGTCAGCGCCAGCGTCTCGCCGCGCGCGCCGACGAGATAGGCGAGCTGCCCGATGAACGGCCATGCGGCGAGCGCGATGAGGCCGGTCGCGATGCCCATGAACAGCATGGAAGCGCCGCCGAGCCGGGCCGCCTCGGCGCGGTCGCCGCGCCCCAGCGCGCGCGATACCAGCGCCGATGCCGAGATGGTGAAGCCGATGGCGACCGAGACGGTGAAGAAGAGCAGCGTGGTGGCGAAGCCGATCGCCGCGGCCAGCGCCTCGATGCCGAGCATCGAGATGTAGAAGAGGTTGAGCGCGTCGACGATGAAGATGGCAACCAGGCCGATGGAGCCGGTCGCCGTCATCACGATCACATGGCGCAGCGTCGAGCCGGTGGTGAATTTTCCCGGCGCGCGGGGTGCTGCGGTCGCGGCCGCCACCGGTGCGGCCCCCGCGGGCGCGCCTGCTGCCGTGTCGGAAGGGGCTGAGGATCGTTCGTGTTCGGCCATGCTCTATCCGGTCGAATCGCCTGCGCGCCATTGCGCGCCGCGGGCTGTGACCATAGATGGTTCGCAAGCCGCCGTCTTCACCCTCCACCGGACGACCTGATGACTGAAAAAATCGACGCCGCCCGCCTCATCGACACGGTCGCGCGCCTCGTTGAGGCGGCACGCAAGGCCGGGGCCGATGCCGCCGACGCGGTGGCGGTGCGCAGCCGCTCCAGCTCCGTCACGGTGCGGCTCGGCAAGGTCGAGCAGACCGAGGCGTCGGAAGGCGACGACATCTCGCTGCGCGTCTTCATCGGCAAGCGCGTCGCCAGCGTGTCGGCCACCGCCTCGTCCGATCCGGCCACGCTGGCCGAGCGCGCGGTCGCCATGGCGAAGGTCTCGCCGGAAGACCCATCGCAGGGTCTGGCCGATGCCGCGCGGCTGGCGCGCAGCACCCGCGACCTCGACCTTTTCGACCCGACGGAGCTGGGCGCCGACGCCATGCGCGACGCCGCACTCGCGGCGGAAGAGGCGGCGCTCGCCGTCAAGGGCGTGACCAATTCCGGCGGCAGCAGCGCGGCGGCCGGCATGGGCGGCCTGGTGCTCGCCACGTCCGAAGGGTTTCTCGGCCAGTACAGCCTGACCCGCTTTACGCGCTCCATCAGCGTGATTGCCGGCGAAGGAACCGGCATGGAACGCGACTCGGACTTCTCCTCGCGCCTTCACCTCGCCGAGCTCGACACGCCCGAGGCGATCGGCCGGCGGGCAGCCGACCGCGCGGTGCGGCGGCTCTCGCCGCGCAAGGCGGCGACGGGGCCCGTCACTGTCGTGTACGATCCGCGCGTGGCGCGCGGCATCGCCGCGCATCTGTCCGGCGCGATCAACGGCGCTTCCGTGGCGCGGGGCACCAGCTTCCTGCGCGACAGGATGGGCCGGCAGGTCGCCAATGCCGCCGTCACCGTGACCGACGATCCGCTGAAGGTCCGCGGACAGGCCTCGCGTCCCTTCGACGGCGAGGGCGTCGCGGGTGAGGCGCTGACCATGCTGGACCAGGGCATGCTCCGCCACTGGTTCCTCTCCACTTCCGCCGCGCAGGAACTGGGGCTCGAGACCAACGGCCGCGGCGTGCGCTCGGGCTCGTCGGTCGTCCCGTCATCGACCAACCTCGCCATCGAGCCGGGTGAGACCTCGCCAGAGGCGATGATCAAGGGGCTTGCGCGCGGCTTCTACGTGACCGAAGTGTTTGGCCAGGGCGTCGACATGGTGACCGGCGAATACAGCCGCGGCGCCTCCGGCTTCTGGATCGAGAACGGCGAACTGACCTGGCCGGTCTCGGAGGTCACGGTCGCCGGCAATCTGAAGGATATGTTCCTGCGCATGGTGCCGGCGAGCGACCTCGACCGCAATTTCGGCATCGCCGCGCCCACGCTGCTGATCGAGGGCATGACCCTTGCCGGACGCTGAGCTCTCTTCCCGGACCGCCGCGACCGAGGATCTGGCGCTGATCCGCGACGCGGCGCGCGAGGCTGGCCGCATCGCCATGCGCTATTTCGGCCGCACGCCGGAAGTCTGGATGAAGCCCGGCGACTCGCCGGTGAGCGAGGCGGATTTCGCCGTCGATCGCTTCCTGCGCGAAACGCTTCTGGCGGCCCGGCCCGATTATGGCTGGCTTTCCGAGGAGACGGTGGACGACCCGGCGCGCCTCGCCGCGCGGCGCACCTTCATCGTCGATCCGATCGACGGCACGCGCGCCTTCATCGACGGCCGCGACGTCTGGTGCGTCTCCATCGCCGTGGTGGAGGATGGTGCGAGCATCGCCGGCGTGCTGGATTGCCCGGCCCGCGAGGAAGTGTTCGAGGCGACTGCGGGTGGCGCGGCCCTGCTCAACGGCAGCCCCATCCGCGTGGCCGCCGGGCGCGAGCCGCCCATCGTGGCCGGCCCCAAGCCGATGCTGGCGGCCTTCGCCGCGCGCGGCGTCCGCTTCGCCACGCAAAGCTACGTGCCGTCGCTCGCCTATCGCATCGCCATGCTGGCCTGCGGCCGCATCGACGGCACCTTCGTGAAGGCGCGTTCGCACGACTGGGATCTGGCCGCGGCGGACCTCATTCTGGGCGAAGCAGGCGGCAAGGTCTGCGATGCAGATGGCGCGACGCTGCGATACGGCCTGGCCGATACGGTGAAGGGATCGCTCGTCGCGGGTTCGGGCCCGCTGCTGCGCCTCATGACCGACCTGATCGCCGCTTCGGAGGCATGAGCCGCGGTTTGCAATCGGGCCGAATTGGCTTACATCGGTCTCCGCGATCTGTCCTCCCATTGGAAAGCCTGCATGAGCGACCAACCGGAAAAGAAGCAGCTGCTGCATCTCGTCTTCGGCGGCGAGCTGAAATCGATCAACTCCACGGAATTCAGCAATCTCGACGAGATCGACATGGTCGGCATCTATCCCGATTACAAGTCAGCCGAGGCGGCGTGGCGCGGCAAGGCGCAGGCCACCGTCGACAACGCGCATATGCGTTATTTCATCGTCCACCTGCACCGGCTGCTCGACCCGGAGGCCAAGGGCTAAGCCATGGCCGGCCAGCTTGTGCGCGAGGGGACGCAGGCAAGCGAAAAAGGGCAGCCATTGCCTTCAAAACGCCGTGCCCGTGGCATAGGGCGCGACATCATGCCAGCGAATGAAATCGATCCGATCGTCGCGCGCGCCGCCGGGGTGGCCGCATGAGCGCGCGCTGGGCCCGTGCGGTGCTCGCGACCTATCGCTGGGCCGGGGCAGCGGCCTATCCGTTCATCGGCAGCTACATGGCCTCGCGCGCCGGCAAGGGCCGCGACGAGCGCGTGCGGCGGCGCGAGCGCTACGGCCATGCCCGCATCCCGCGCCCCGCCGGCCCGCTGGTGTGGATACACGCCGCGGGCGAGGGCGAGACGGCCGCCGTGATCGGCCTCGTCGACACGGTGCTTTCGCACGGCATCAAGGTTGTGCTGACGACGGGGACCGTGTCGTCGGCGAGCCTCGCGGCCGAACGCCTCGGCGACCGCGTCATCCACCAGTTCGTGCCCATCGATTTCAAGCCCGCCGTCAGCCGCTTTCTCGATCACTGGCAGCCGGACCTCGCCATCATGGCGGAGTCGGAGATGTGGCCGATGACGATCCTGGAACTGGGGCAGAGGCGGGTGCCGCAGGTCCTCGTCAACGGGCGCATGTCCGACCGCGCCTTCGCCTCCTGGTCGAAGCGCCACAACATCGCCGAGGCGCTGTTCGAGAACCTCGCGCTCGTGGTGGCGCAGAGCGAGCGCGACGCCGAGCGCTTCCAGAAGCTCGGCGCGCGGCCGGTGAAGATTTCCGGTAACCTCAAGGTCGACGTGGTTCCGCCGCCCTGCGACCAAAGCGAGCTGCGGCGCGTGCTGGACAGCGTCGGCGAGCGCGCCTGCTGGGCGGCGCTGCGCACCATGCCGGGCGAGGAAGCCGCCGTCGCCGACGCGCACAAGCGTCTCAAGGTGCGCTATCCCGACCTTCTGAGCGTCATCGTGCCGGCCGACCCGCAGCGCGCCGACGCGGTCGCGGCGGCGCTCGCCGAGGGCGGGCTCGTCGTGTCGCGCCGCGGGCGCGGCGATCAGGTCACGCCGCAGAGCGACATATTGCTGGGCGACACGCGCGGCGAGACCGGAATCTATGCGCGCCTTTCCGAGGTGGTCTTCGTCGGCGGCTCGCTGACGGCCTGCGGCGGCCAGAACCCGCTCGACCCGGTCCTGTGCGGCTGCGCGGTGCTGACCGGCGAGGACATCTCTTACCACCGCGAGATCTACCAGCCGCTGATCGACGGCGGCGGGGTGAAGCTGGTCAAGGACAGCAACATGCTGGCCGGCGCGGTAAACTACCTGCTCAAGAATGCCGGCGCCCGCCGCGACATGGCCAGTGCCGGCCAGCGCGCCGTCGGCGGCATGCGCGGCGCGCTGGCGTGCACCGTGCGCGAGCTCGAACCGTTCATCCACCCGCTCATCGTCAAGGCGCGGCTGGAGGAAGCCGGCACGGCGCGGCGCTGATGGCGGCCGAAACGCCTCCCTTCTGGTGGCAGAAGCCGGGCCTGTTCTCTGCCGCCCTCTGGCCCGGTTCGCTCGCCTACGCCGCCTATGTGCGCCGCCGCATCCGTGCGCGCGGCCGCGTCGCCGTGGACGTGCCGATCCTCTGCGTCGCCAGTCTGGCGGTGGGCGCCGCGGGCAAGACGCCGGTCGCGGTGGCGATCGCCGCGCATGCATCGGCCGTCGGCATGCGGCCGGGCTTCGTCTCGCGCGGGCCTTCGACGCTCCATCATCATGCGCATCTGGTCGTCCCGCGCCGCGACAGCGTCCGCCATGTCGGCGTGGAGGCGCTGGAACTGGCGCGTTACGCCCCGGTCGCGGTATCGAACCGGCGCGAGGATGCCGCGCGCATGCTGGCCGGCGAGGGCTGCGATCTCGTCATCCTGCTCGACGACTTCCTCGGCGCGCGCCTTGCGATCGACCATGTGGCGGCCGTCGTGGAGGCCGCGCGCGGGCTGGGCAATGGCCGCGTCATCCCTGCCGGCCCGCTGCGCGCGCCGATGGTCGACCAGTTGCGCCACGTGCAGAGCCTCGTCGTGCTCGGCGAGGGCGACGCCGCCGGCGATGTGATCCGGCATGTGGCGCGGGCGGGGCGTCCCGTCCATGCGGCGCGGGAGCGGCCGATCGCCGGCGAGCTGCAGGGCCAGCGCTTCCTCGCCTTCTCGAGCGTCGGCGCGCCGGAGCATTTCCATGCCATGATCCGCGAGGCGGGCGGCGAGGTGGTGACCAGCAGAGGCTTCGCGCCCGGCCACCACTACACGCAGGAGCAGGCCAGCGATCTCGCCGCCGCGGCGCAGGCGCAGGGGCTGGAGCTCGTCACCACGGTGCGCGACGCGATCGGCCTCGGTCAGGCGGCGGCGCCGGTGAAGGCGCTGATCGGAAAGGCGCAGGTCCTGCCGATCGAGGTGGCGTTCGAATCGTCGCATTCCGCCGGCCGCATCATCGCCGAGACCGTCGGCGCATGGCAGCAGCGCCATCTGCGTCCGGGCTAGATCGCTACCGGGCCGGCATGGGCGGCTTGTAAACCGACGGGAGTTGCCGCATCCTAAGCCTGCCCAGCGGGGATGGCTTCCATGACGGCAGCGATGTTGAACCGTCGTCTCATGATCGTCGGCGCGGCGCTTGGCTTGCCCGTGACGCTGCGTATGCCGGCCGCGGCAGAGGAGGCGGCCGGCGCTGACAGGATCAGCTGCGACTACAATCTCACCGTCGCCGACTGGCAATCGTCCGGCTACCGCGCCAGTTGCGATTTCCGCACGACCGCGACGAAGGAAGTCGTGTCCATACGTGTCATCAGGACCTTGGACGAACCGGACACCGTGTTTCAGATCACGGCGTCGGACTCGCCCTCGCTGACGCTCCGTTTCCGCAACCTCATGCTCGATCCGCCGATCGTTCTCACGGATCTGACCGGCCGACTTTATGTCGACGGAAGCCTCGTATGGGAGCGGAATGGCGGCCAGCCGGGCGTCGAGACGAAGCATGACTCGATGACCTTCTCGGGCGCGATCGATGATGTCGTCGCGGCGATGCGCGGCGGATCGTCCATGCGCGCCGACCTGCTCTACCTGTCAGACGAGCCGCTCGTCACGCTGGAATACGCGCTCCGCGGCTTCGACTCGGCGTTCAAGGCATGGGAGGAGCATCGCGACAAGCTCGCCTCGCAGCTGAAGGGCGGCGCCGAATGCCTGCCGCCCGGCAACCCCACATGCTATTTCACCACGGCCGCCTGCAACGCCGCCGGCCTTCCGGACGACTGTTTCGAACTGACCATGCTCCGCCATTTCCGCGACACGCGCATGGCGGAAACCGCCCGAGGGCGGGCGGAGATAGCCGAATATTATGCGCGGGCGCCGGGAATCCTGGTCTCCATGGGCCGGGCGCCGGATGCCGCGGCAAGGCTGGCCCGGCTCTATGCCTTCGTCGTGCTTCCCTGTGCGATCCTGATCCGGCTGGGGTGCCACGGCATGGCATACCGGCTCTATCGCCGTTCATTCACGCGGCTTGCGCAAGTTAGCGCCGGCGCAGCTCCGGCTTGAGCTCGATCTCGCGCTGGAGCGAGATCTGCGCGCTGGCATAGGGTTCCTGCCGCGCCACGCTCCAGTAGCGCAGTTCGTCGATGGGGATCGTCTCGCCGGTGATGGCGCAGCGCACGAAGGCGCCGGGCGAGAGCACCTGAAAATCGCCGTCGAGATAGCGGATGCGGGCCTCGCGCCCGCCATGTCCATCGAACCGGTTCATGCCGTGATCCTCATGCGGTCCAATCGCCACAGAACCGGCGCGCGGTCAAGACTCAAGCATGTCTCCCGAAAAGGGGATTCGGTTCCGGGACAAGGACATGCGCGAAAAACGCTATCGCCGGCCGAAAAGGCGCTCGATATCGGTCAGTTTGAGCTCGATATAGGTCGGGCGCCCGTGATTGCACGTGCCAGAGCCCGGCGTCGCTTCCATCTGCCGCAGAAGCGCGTTCATCTCGTCGGGCTTCAGCCGGCGCCCCGACCGCACCGAGCCGTGGCAGGCCATGGTGGCGGCGATCTCGTTGAGCCTGAGCCGCAGGCCTTCGGCATTCTCCGTCTCGGCGATCTCGTCGGCGAGGTCGCGCACCAGCGCGCCGGCGTCGATCTCGCCCAGCATGGCCGGCGTGGCGCGCACCGCGACGGCACCCGGCCCGAAGCGGTCGAGCGACAGGCCGAAACGGGCCAGCGTCTCGGCATGGGCGCACAGCCGGTCGGCATCGTCCGCCGGCAGGTCGACGATCTCGGGCAGGAGCAGCATCTGCGCCGGCGCCGGCCGGCTCTCAAGCGCCGTCTTCAGCGCCTCGTAGACGAGGCGCTCATGGGCGGCGTGCTGGTCGACGATGACCAGCGAGTCCGCCGTCTGCGCGACGATGTAGTTCTCGTGCACCTGCGCCCGCGCCGCCCCCAGCGGCTGCTGCATCAGCGCCGGGCTGGCGGGGGCCTCGGCCGCGCGGGCATCCGCCGCATAGGCAGACGCCGCCGCGAAGCTTTCCTGCACCTCGGCGAAGCCGGGCGCGGCATAGGCGGGCTGCGCCCGGACCGCCGGGCCGGACCAGCCGGGCGCATATGCGGGAGCAGCGCCGGGCCGGAAGACATCCGCCATGGCGCTCGCCGCCGTGGTCGTGGCGCGCACGCCTGCCGCGCCGAGCGCCTGCCGGATCGCGCCCACCACCAGCCCGCGCACGAGGCCGGCATCGCGGAAGCGCACATCGGCCTTGGCCGGGTGCACGTTGACGTCCACATGGGACGGGTCGAGGCCGATGAAGAGCGCCGCCACGGCGTGCCGGTCGCGCGCCAGCACGTCCATATAGGCGCCGCGTATGGCGCCGCCGAGCAGCTTGTCGCGCACGGGACGGCCGTTGACATAGACATATTGCTGCTGCGCGTTGGCGCGGCTGTAGGCGGGGATGGAGATAAAGCCGCCGAGCGTCACGCCCTGCCGTTCGGCGGCAAGTGGGATGGCATTGTCGGCGAACTCGGCGCCCATCACCTGCGCGATGCGCGCACGCTCGGCGTCGTCGCCTGTCGCGGCCGGCAGGTCGAGCGTGCTCCGGTCGGTGCCGGAGAGCACGAAGCGCACCTGCGGGAAGGCGAGCGCCAGGCGGCGCACCACATCGGTAATGGCGGCGGCTTCGGCGCGCTCGCCCTTCATGAATTTGAGCCGCGCCGGCGTGGCATGGAACAGGTCGCGCACCTCCACCACCGTGCCGCGATTGGCGGCGACCGGGCGCACCGGCGAAACGGTCCCGCCGTCGACGCGGATCTCCGCGCCGGTATCGGCGTTCGGCGTGCGGCTGCGGATCGACAGCCGCGCCACCGAGCCGATCGACGGCAGCGCCTCGCCGCGGAAGCCGAGCGAGCGGATGTCGTTGATGTCGTGGCCGAGCTTGGAGGTGCAGTGGCGGCAGACGGCGAGCGGCAGCTCTTCCGGCGAAATGCCGTTGCCGTCGTCGATGATGCGGATCAGCGAAAGCCCGCCGCCTGCGGTGGCGATCTCGACGCGCGTCGCGCCGGCATCGAGCGCGTTCTCCACCAGCTCCTTGACCACGCTCGCAGGCCGCTCGACCACCTCGCCGGCGGCGATCTGGTTGATCATGGTTTCGGAGAGCTGGCGGATCGGCATGGCGGCATGATACGGGGATTCGCGGGCAGGGCGAAAGCGGTAAGCGCCCGCCGTTCCGTTACCCATGGGAGGTCTGGCCGATGCGGCTCGTGATGGCGTTTTCCTTCGTTCTGGCCATGGCCGCCGGTGCCGCCGCCGGGCCTGCGGCCGACATCGTGAAACGGTTCTACACCGACAATATCGGCATGGAGGCGAGCGATGAGATGCGGCATTTCTACACCGAGCCGGCGCTGAGCCAATTCGCCGGCAACGACAAGGCGGGCGACGCGGGCGAGCTCGGCTGCATCGACGCCGGCCTTGCCGTCTCCGGGCAGGATTTCGACGAGAAGGAGATCGGCGGCAGCCTCAAGCTGACGGAGAAGGTCGATGGCGACCGCGCCACCGTCGTCGCCCGTTTCACGAATTTCACCCAGCCCAACGAGGTCGAGTGGTCGCTGCGGAAGATCGGAGGCAAATGGCTGATCGCGGATATCGCCAACCCCGCCGAGGGCTGGCGCTTCAGCGAGTTCGACTGCACCTATCCCTGACGATTGCGGCGGCTAGATGCCGCCGGCGACGGCCTTCTCCAGCGCCGCGAGGCCGCGCGCGAGCGCGGCGCGCTCCTGCTTGCCCATGAGCGCTTCGATGCGCGCCTCGAAGGCCTTCGCCACCGGCACCATGTCGCGATAGGCGGCGGCGCCGCGCGCGGTCAGCGTCAGCCGCTCGATGCGGCGGTCATCCGCATCGGTCGCCCGCGCCAGCCAGCCCCTCTTCTCCAGTGCCGCGACGGCGCGCGACACCTTGGTCTTGTGCATGGCCGAATGCGCGCCCACCGCCGTCGCCGTCATCGTGCCGAACTGGCCGAGCGTGGCGAGCAGGCGCCATTCGGGCCGCGTCAGGCCGAGGCGCTCGCGATAGCTGCGCGAGAAATCGCGGCTCACGGCTTCCGCCAGCCGGTTGAGCCGGTAGGCCAGGAAGCGCTCCAGTTCCAGCACCTCGTCCATCGCGTACCCCTGTTGATAGTTACAAAATGGACGGTTACAGATGCAACGAATTCGGGTCAACCAAAGGGAGGATTGGCCGATGGCCTATTCCTACATGCCGGGCTTCGGCAACGACTTCGAGACTGAGACGCTTGCCGGTGCTCTGCCGCAGGGCATGAACTCGCCGCAGCGGCCCGCCTACGGGCTCTACGCCGAGCAGCTGTCGGGCTCGCCCTTCACCGCGCCGCGCGGCACCAACGAGCGCTCCTGGCTCTACCGCATCCGCCCCTCGGTGAAGCATCACGGCCGCTTCAAGGCGACGACCTTCCCGATGTGGAAGACCGCGCCCGCCAATGACGAGCACCAGCTCGCCATCGGCCAGCTCCGCTGGGACCCGACGCCGATGCCCAACGAGGCGACCGACTTCCTCGCCGGCATCCGCACCATGACCACCGCGGGCGACGCGGTCGGCCAGTCGGGCATGGCGGCGCATGTCTATGTCGCCAATGTCGACATGGTGGACGACCATTTCTTCAACGCCGACGGCGAACTGCTGGTCGTGCCGCAGGAAGGCGGCGTGCGCTTCATGACCGAGATGGGCGTCATGGAAGTCACGCCCGGCGAGATCTGCATCATCCCGCGCGGCCTGACCTTCAAGGTCGAGCTGATGAACGGCCCGGCGCGCGGCTATATCTGCGAGAATTACGGCGCCAAGTTCACCATGCCCGACCGCGGCCCGATCGGCGCCAACTGCCTCGCCAATCCGCGCGACTTCAAGACGCCGGTGGCATGGTACGAGGACAAGGAGAAGCCCTGCCGCCTGATCGTCAAATGGGCCGGCCGCTTCTTCGTGACGGATATCGACGCCTCGCCGCTCGACGTGGTGGCATGGCACGGCAACTATGCGCCCTACAAATACGACCTCGCCACCTTCTCGCCGGTCGGCGCGATCCTGTTCGACCATCCCGATCCGTCGATCTTCACCGTGCTGACGGCGCCGAGCGGCGAGGAAGGCACGGCCAATGTCGACTTCGTCATCTTCCCGCCGCGCTGGCTGGTGGCCGAGAACACGTTCCGGCCGCCCTGGTACCACCGCAACATCATGTCGGAGTTCATGGGCCTCATCAAAGGCCAGTACGACGCCAAGGAGAAGGGCTTCGTGCCGGGCGGCATGAGCCTGCACAACATGATGCTGGCGCATGGGCCGGACGCCTTCGGCTTCGACAAGGCGACGCAGGCGGAGCTGAAGCCGGTCAAGCTCGAAGAGACCATGGCCTTCATGTTCGAGACGCGCTTTCCCCAGATGCTGACGAAGCACGCGGCCGAGACCGAGACCCTGCAGGACGACTATATCGACTGCTGGACCGGCCTGAAGAAGCGCTTCGACGGCACGAAGGAAGGGGACTGGAGTTAGGACGCGCGCTGTTGCAATGTTCGTGCGTCCTTCGAGGCTCGCCCATCGGAGGCAGTGCATCCGGGACGGACGCATTGCGGGCTCGCACCTCAGGATGAGGGACGTCGCGTATCGGACCTGCTACGTCGTGGGCTCGATCAAACCGCTTCCCTCATCCTGAGGTGCGAGCGGAGCGAGCCTCGAAGGGCGCAGGACACAACAATACGCTGGGGACGGAGACTGCATGAAACTTGCCACATTGAAGAACGGCCGTCGCGACGGCCGCCTCGTCGTCGTCTCGCGCGATCTTACCCGCTGCACGGATGCGTCGTTCCTGGTGCCGACATTGCAGGCGGCGCTGGACGACTGGACGCGCATCGCGCCGCATCTGGAGGCGCTGGCCGAGAGCCTGGAGCTCGGCGCGGTGCCGTCCGAGCGGTTCCACGAGCATGACGCCATGTCGCCGCTGCCGCGCGCCTATCAATGGGCCGACGGCTCGGCCTATGTGAACCATGTGGAACTGGTGCGCAAAGCGCGCGGCGCCGAGATGCCGGAGACCTTCTGGACCGATCCGCTGATGTATCAGGGCGGCTCCGACTCCTTCCTCGGCCCCCGCGAGCCCATCGTCATGGGCGACGAGGCCTGGGGCATCGACATGGAAGGCGAGGTCGCCGTCGTGGTGGACGACGTGCGGGCCGGCGCGTCCGTCGACGAGGCGCGCGCCGCGATCCGGCTCGTCATGCTGGTCAACGACGTGTCGCTGCGCGGGCTGATCCCGGCCGAGCTCGCCAAGGGTTTCGGCTTCTTCCAGTCGAAGCCGTCTTCGGCCTTCTCCCCCGTCGCGATCACGCCCGACGAGCTCGGCGACGCATGGGACGGCGGCAAGGTCTCGCTGCCGCTGATGGTCGACTATAACGGCAAGCCCTTCGGCCGCGCCGATGCCGGCACCGACATGACCTTCGACTTCCCGACGCTGGTCGCCCATGCGGCCAGGACGCGGCCGCTCTGCGCCGGCACCATCATCGGCTCCGGCACGGTGTCGAACAAGCTGGACGGCGGCCCCGGCAAGCCGGTGGCGGAAGGCGGCGTCGGCTATTCCTGCATCGCCGAGATACGCACCATCGAGACGATCGAGCATGGCGCGCCGAAGACCCCCTTCATGCGCTTCGGCGACACCGTGCGCATCGAGATGAAGGACGCCGCCGGACATTCCATCTTCGGCGCCATCGAGCAGACCGTAACGAAAAACGACAAGGAGGGCTGAGCCCATGGCAAAGGCATTCGCATCGCAGGGCGATCTGGCTGAAAAGAAGATTTCCTTCACCGAGATCGGCCGCGACCTGTGGGCCTTCACCGCCGAGGGCGACCCGAACACCGGCGTCATCATCGGCGACGACAGCGTGATGATCGTCGAGGCGCAGGCAACGCCCGAGCTCGCCAACAAGGTGATCGAGAAGGTCCGTTCCGTCACCGACAAGCCGATCAGCCATCTTGTGCTGACCCACTACCACGCGGTTCGCGTGCTGGGCGCTGCGGCTTACAAGGCGCCGACCGTGATCATGAGCGAGAAGGCGCGCTCCATGGTGGTGGAACGCGGCGCGGAAGACCGCGAATCCGAATTCATGCGCTTTCCGCGTCTGTTCATGGGCTACGACGACATCGCCAGGGTGCCGCCGCTCACCTGGCCGACCGAGACCTTCAACGACCGGATGACCGTCTATCTCGGCAAACGCCGCGTCGATCTGCGCTTCCTCGGCCGTGCGCACACGGCGGGCGACATCGTCATCCATGTCCCGGACGAGAACGTGATGTTCACCGGCGACATCATCGAATACCATTCGGCCTGCTATTGCGGCGATGGTCATTTCAACGAATGGCCGGCGACCGTCGAGGCGATCCGCGCCTTCGACGTGGCGGCGATCGCGCCGGGTCGCGGCGATGTGCTGATCGGCCGTGACATGGTCAACAAGGCACTGTCCAACACGTCCGACTTCGTCACCTCCACCTACCGTCCGGTAGCGCGCGTGGCGCAGGGCGGCGGCTCGCTGAAGGAGGCGTGGGACGCCTGCCGCGCCGCCTGCGATCCGAAATTCGCCAGCTACGCGATCTACGAGCACTGCCTGCCCTTCAACGTGGCGCGTGCCTATGACGAGGCGCTGGGCATCGACACGCCGCGCGTCTGGACGGTCGAGCGCGACAAGGCCATGTGGCAGGCGCTCCAGGGCTGAGATGATGGAGGCGGGGCGCGTCGTCTTCTACGCCGTCTGCGCACTGTGGGCGCTGGCCGCGATCGCGGTGCTGATCGCCGCCACGCGCATCGGCTACAGGATCGAGGCGCGCTCCGGCCGGCCGCTGTTGAGGAGTGGGCTGGTGGGCTACGCCAATATCATCCCGGCCGCGCTCAATCTCGGCGTGGCGCGGGACGAGGTGACGCAGGCGATGCGCCGGCGCATGAACCGGCTCCTGCTCGTGCTTCTGGGCGGTCTCGTCCTGTTCTATTTCTATGTGACCCGCATCGGCGTCGCCGACTGAATACCGGAGGGAAAGCGCATGCCGCGCTATAGCTACCAGCCATTTCCCTATCGCAGGCCCGAAGGGATCGGCGCGCCGCCCGCCCGCCATCAGGTGGTCATCGTCGGCGCCGGGCCCGTCGGCATGGCCGCCGCAATAGACTGCGCCCTGCGCGGCATCAGATGCGTCGTGCTCGACGACAACAACGTCGTCTCGCTGGGCAGCCGCGCCATCTGCTGGTCGAAGCGCACCCTGGAGATCATGGACCGCCTCGGCGTCGGCGAGCGCATGGTGGAGAAGGGCGTCACCTGGAAAGTCGGCCGGCTCTTCCACCGCGACCGTGAGGTCTGGAACTTCGACCTCCTGCCGGAGGCGGGCCACAAGATGCCGGCCTTCATCAACCTCCAGCAATATTACGTCGAGCAGTATCTGGTCGAGCGCGCCGCCGACTTCCCCGACCTGATCGACCTGCGGTGGAAGAACAAGGTGGTCGGGCTGGACGCGCGCGAGGACGGCGCCACCGTCTCGATCGAGACTCCCGACGGGACCTATGCCATCGAGGCCGACTGGCTGATCGCCTGCGACGGGGCACGCTCGCCGCTGCGCGCGATGATGGGGCTCGATTTCGAGGGCCGCATCTTCGAGGAGCGCTTCCTGATCGCCGACGTCGAGATGCAGGCGGATTTCCCCTCCGAGCGCTGGTTCTGGTTCGAGCCGCCCTTCCACAAGGGCCAGTCCGCGCTGCTGCACAAGCAGCCCGACAATATCTACCGCATCGACCTCCAGCTCGGCTGGGACGCCGATCCGGAGGAGGAGAAGAAGCCCGAGCACGTCATCCCGCGCATCGAGGCGATCGTCGGCCATCGCGACTTCGAGCTCGACTGGGTGTCGGTCTACACCTTCCAGTGCCGGCGGATGAAGAAGTTCGTCCACGGCCGCGTGCTCTTCGCAGGCGACAGCGCCCATGTCGTGTCGCCCTTCGGCGCGCGCGGCGGCAATGGCGGCGTGCAGGACATCGACAACCTGATGTGGAAGCTGGCGCTGGTGGTGAAGGGCGAGGCGCCGGAAAGCCTGATCGCCACCTATGACGAGGAGCGCATCCACGGCGCCGACGAAAACATCCTCAACTCGTCGCGCGCCACCGCCTTCATGACGCCGAAGACCGAGATGGAGCGGCTGTTCCGCGACAGCGTGCTGGACCTCGCCGACGACCACGACTTCGCCCGCAAGCTGGTCAATTCGGGCCGGCTCTCGCGGCCGTGCTCGCTGGAAGGCATGGCGCTCCAGACGCCCGCCGAAGCAGGCGAGGGGGCGGCGCCGGGCACCGCCATGCTGGACGCGCCGGTCGCCAACGGCGCCGCCGGCTGGCTGCTCAACCATATAGGCGACCGCTTCGCGGTGATGGCCGTGGAGGCGGAGCTGCCGGAGACGCCGGCCGGCGTGGACCGCATCCTCGTCACCGCCGACCGCTCCCGCCGCGCCAATGGCGCGACGACGCTGATCGACAGCGAAGGCATGGTCGCCGCGCGCTACGGCGCCGGCAACACCTATCTGCTGCGCCCCGACCAGCACGTCGCGGCGCGCTTCGCCAATCCCGGCGCGGCCGATATCGCCGCCGCGCTTGCGCGTGCCATGGGAGATGCCCGATGAGCAGTGTCGGCAAGGACAGGCTGGGCGCGGCCGGCGATGACGCCTATGCCGCGCTCATGGAAGCCCATGATGGTCTGAGCTTCGAGGCCAGCGTGCGCCTCAACGCACGCCTCGTGCTCCTGCTGATGAACGAGGTCGGCGACCTCGACAGGGTGAAGGCAGCGTTGGCGGCGGCGCGGAAGTAGCTGCCTACTCCGCCGCTTCCACCTTCAGCACGCCGCGCCTGATCTGGTCTTCCTCGATCGACTCGAACAAAGCGCGGAAGTTGCCCTCGCCGAAACCTTCGTCGCCCTTGCGCTGGATGAACTCGAAGAAGATCGGGCCGATCACGGTCTTGGAGAAGATCTGCAGCAGGATCTTGGTCATGCCGCCGTCGACCACGCCCTCGCCGTCGATCAGGATGCCGAACTTCTTCATCCGCTCGACGGGCTCGTCATGGCCCTGCACGCGGTCGAACGACTTCTCGTAATAGGTGTCGGGCGGGCCGGGCATGAATTTCAGCCCGTTGGCGTCGAGCCTGTCGGTCGCATCGTAGATCGCGTCCGTGCCGACGGCGATGTGCTGGATGCCTTCGCCCTTGTACTTCTTCAGGTACTCGACGATCTGGCTCGTCTCGTCCTTGGACTCGTTGAGCGGGATGCGGATCTTGCCGCAGGGCGAGGTGATGGCCCGGCTGACCAGACCGGTGATGCGCCCGTCAATGTCGAAATAGTGGATCTGCTTGAAACCGAAGAGCTCGCGGTAGAAGTCCCACCACTTGTCCATGTTGCCGCGATAGACATTGTGGGTGAGGTGGTCGAGATAGTAGAAGCCGACGCCCTCCGGCCGTGGGTTGGGCGCGCCCAGCCACGCGAACTCCGCCTCATAGGCCGAGCCCTTCGCCCCGTATGTCTCGACGAAATAGATCAGCGATCCGCCGATGCCGACGATCGCCGGCACGTCGAGAGTCTTGTCGGTGCCGGTATAGGGCTCTGCGCCCTTCGCCACCGCATGCCTGAAGGCATGGTCGGCATCGACCACGCGCCATGCCATCGCCGAGGCGCAGGGGCCGTGCGCGTCCACGAACCGCATGGCATGCGAGCCCGGCTCGGCGTTGATCACGTAGTTGATGTCGCCCTGACGCCAGACCGAGATGGCCTTGCTCCTGTGGCGCGCGACTTCCGTGTAGCCCATGCGGGCGAAGAGATCGGCAAGCTTTTCCGGCTCGGGATGGGCGAACTCGACGAATTCGAACCCGTCGGTGCCGGCAGGATTGCGATCGGAAATGCTGGCGGGCGGCGCGTCGTGCGGAAAGGGACCCATGTCATCCTCCTCGATCTGAGCTAATGCAAGGATAACGCGGATCATCTGCAACCTGCTTGCGAAACGGCCCGCGGAGGCGCATTCTTGCGCATGCATTGTGTGCCTTTATGCTGTTGAAAGCTTGTTTCATGCAGATTGATTCGTTCGACCGGAAGATTCTCGCGCTTCTGCAGGCGGATGCGCGGCTCACCAACAACGATCTCTCCGAGCGCGTGAACCTGTCGCCGTCGCAATGCTCGCGGCGGCGCCAGCGGCTGGAGGAGGAAGGGCTGATCGCCGGCTACCGCGCGATCCTGCATCGCGAGGCGCTGGGCTTCTCGCTGGTCAACATCATCACCGTCACGCTCGCCACCCACAATCGCGACAATGCGCGCCGCTTCGCCGACCTGATCGCGCGCCTGCCGCAGGTGCAGGAGGCGCATGCGCTGACCGGCGAGATGGACTATGTGCTCAAGGTGGTCGTGCCCGACCTGAAGGCGCTGTCGTCCTTCGTCAACGACGTGCTGCTGCCGCACGAATCCGTCCAGCACGTGAAGACGGCCATCGTGCTCGACACGCTCAAGGAGACGGCGGCGCTGCCGCTCTGACGCGACGCCATATGAATCGACAAGGGCTGGCGCGCGCATTACACCCGCCGCAGGAGGCGGGTATCGCCGCGGGTCTGAGGGAGCGACGATGACGGTCATTATTGCGGGCGGCGGCATTGCGGGTCTTTCGCTCGCCCTTTCCCTCCATCAGATCGGCGTTTCCTGCCGTATCTACGAGCAGGTGTCTCAACTGAGCCCGCTCGGCGTCGGCATCAACGTGCAGCCGCATGCGGTGCGGGAGCTTTTCGAGCTGGGTCTCGAGGCGCCGCTGGAAGCGCTCGGCGTCCGCACGCGCGAAGTCTCCTATTTCTCCAAGAAAGGCGGCCTGATCTGGACCGAGCCGCGGGGTCAGTTCGCGGGCTACAACTGGCCGCAGTTTTCCGTGCATCGCGGCAAGCTGCAGATGATGCTGTATGACGCCGTCAGGGCGCGCCTCGGCGCCGATGCGGTGGTCGCCGGCGCGACCGTGACCGGCTTTCGCGAGGCGGCCGGCGGCGTCGACGTCGACATTCTGGCAAACGGCGCCGCGCAGACGGTGAAGGGCTCCCTGCTCATCGCCTGCGACGGCATCCATTCCGCCGTGCGGCGCCAGCTATTCCCGCACGAGGGCGCGCCACGCTGGGGCGGCGCCGTCCTGTGGCGCGGCACCACGGTCGCGCGGCCCTATCTCAGCGGCGCGACGATGGCCATGGCGGGCCACGAATGGCAGAAATTCGTCTCCTATCCCATCGGCAAGCCGGATCCGGACACCGGCCTCGTCCTGACCAACTGGATCGGCGAGCTGAAATATGAGCCCGGCGCCGGCTGGAACCGCGAGGACTGGAACCGCAAGGGCAATTTCGACGACTTCCTGCCGGCTTTCGCCGACTGGCGTTTCGACTGGCTCGACGTGCCGGCGCTGATGGCGGCCGGCGGCAGCTGCTATGAATATCCGATGGTCGACCGCGATCCGCTGGAGCGCTGGACCCATGGCCGGGTCACGCTGATGGGCGACGCCGCGCATGCGATGTACCCGATCGGTTCAAACGGCGCATCGCAGGCGGTCGTCGATGCGCGCGTGCTGGCGGCGTCCATGCTGGCGCATGGCGTGTCGGCCGATGCGCTGGAAGCCTACGAGGCCGAGCGCCGGCCGGCGACCTCGCGCATCGTGCTGGCAAACCGCGGCAACGGTCCCGACCATGTCATGCAGATCGTGGAGGAACGCTGTGGCGGCGTTTTCGACGACATCGCCGAGGTGCTGACGCGCGAGGAACTGGAGAGCACGGCCAGCGGATACAAGAAGCTCGCCGGCTTCGACATCGAGACGCTGAATGCCCGTGGTCCGCTCGTACGGGTTCCGCAGCCGGCGTGAGCCTGCGTCAGCCTTTGAACTGCTGCACCAGTGCGTGGAGATTGGTGCAGCGCGCGCCGGAGCGGCAATAGGCGAAGACGGGCGTCGGCAGGTCGTCGAGCGCCAGCGCCTGGTCGGCGACATTCTCGTGCGTGATCTGCCCGCTGATGACCGGGATGTAGCGGAATTCCAGCCCCGCCGCTTCCGCCGCCTGCCTCACCTCGTCGGCGGTCGAGGCCTCGCCGGGATGTTCGGCGTCCGGTCGGTTGCAGATGATGCTCCTGAAGCCCGCCGCCTTGACCGCGGCCACGTCGCTGGCGGCGATCTGCGGCGCGACGGCGTAATCATCGGTGATGCGGCGGTAGTCCATGGTGGCGGCGTCCTGTTGAGCGGGATGTTTCTATGCCACTAAAGCAGCCGTCCCGGAAGTGCGAACCGTTCCGCCGTTCGGGTCCCGCGCGGAACGAACGGCTCAGGATGCGGTCGCGTCGAGGAAATCGCGGATGGCTTTCGTCGTCGCCTCGGGCTGCTCGACGCAGGGAATATGGCCCGCGCCGGCGATGGTCACGAAGCGCGCGCCGGCGATGAGATCGGCGGTCGAGCGTACCAGATCGGGCGGCGTCGAGCCGTCCTGGTCGCCGACGACGCACAGTGTCGGCACCTTGATGGCCGCCGTGGACTGGGTGAGGTCGGCGTCGCGCAGCGCCGCGCAGGTGCCGGCATAGCCGTCGACCGTGGTGCGCGTCAGCATGGCGGTATAGCCGACGAAATCCGCATTGTCCGGCGTGCGGTAGGCGGGCGTGAACCAGCGCTCCATCACGGCGTCGCCGATCGCGGCGATGCCGTTCTTCGTCACCGCCTCGATGCGGGCGTTCCACATCTCGGGCGTGCCGATCTTGTGCGCGGTGTCGCACAGCACCAGCCGCCTCACCAGCGCCGGGCGCAGCGCCGCCAGCCCCTGCGCGATCATGCCGCCGACCGAGAGGCCGATCACCGTAGCGGTCTCGACGCCGCGATGGTCGAGCAGCGCCGACAGGTCGAAGACATGGTCGGTGAGCCGGTAGGGCGCCGGCGTCGCCTCGGAGAGTCCGTGGCCGCGCTTGTCGTAGCGGATGATGCGGAAATCCTTCTCGAAGGCGGGAAGGATCGCATCCCAGATACGGAAATCCGTGCCGAGCGAGTTGGAGAAGACCAGCGCGGGCGCATCCGAGGGGCCTCTGTCGTCCCAGTGGATCACGACCTCGTTGATGCGGCTGAACGGCATGGAACGCCTCCCTGGAAAGCATCGGCGCCGGGGCCGATCATTGCCATCTGCTGATAGCCGATGCGCCGCGCCGGTCAAACAGCAAAGGTGATTTTTCGCTTCAGGGCCTGCGAAACGGCAAGGGCCGGCCCGCCGAGACGGACCGGCCCTTCGATGTGCATAGCGGCTTACTGCTTCTCGATGCCGATCTCGGGCAGGAGCTTCTCGTTGGTGGCGAGCTCCGCATCCATCTCCTTGGCGAGATCCTCCGGCGTGCCGCCCTTCAGCTGGTAGCCGGCGGCCTCGTAGAGCTTCTTCACCTCGGGGTCCTTCAGCGCCTCGTTGACGGCGTTGTTCAGCTTGGCCACCACGTCGTCCGGCGTGCCGGCGGGGGCGAGCAGGCCGACCCACGTGCCCAGGCCGACGCCCGGAATGGTCTCTGCGACGGTCGGCAGGTCGGGCAGGCCCGGATAGCGCTCCTTCTCCACGACGGCGAGGATCTTGAGCCCCTTGTTCTGCGCATGCGGAAGCACCGCCGGCAGGGTGCCGAAGCTCACCATGATATGGCCGCCGACGAGGTCGGCGATGGCGGGGCCGCCGCCCGGATAGGGCACGTGCACCATGTCGATGCCGGCATTCTTCTTGATCAGCTCGCCGGCGATCTGGTGGGCCGAACCGATGCCGGCGCTGCCGAACTTCAGCTCGCCAGGATGCGCCTTCGCATAGTCGATCAGCTCCTTCACGCTGTTGACCGGCAGCGACGGATGCACGGCGAGCGCGAGGATCGCGTTGGCCGCCCAGGCGACCGGCTTGAAGTCCTTCTTCGCGTTGTAGGGCACGTCCTTCATGATGAAGGGCACCAGCGTGAAGGGCGCGTTCACCGACCAGACCAGCGTGTAGCCGTCAGGCTTGGAGCGCGCCACATAGGCCGCGCCCACCGTGCCGCTGCCGCCCGGCCTGTTGTCCACCACAACCGGCTGGCCGAGGACCTCGGTCATCTTCGGCAGCAGGGCGCGGATCGACGTGTCCGTCGAGGCCCCCGGCGGGAAGGGCGCGACGACGGTGATCGGCTTGTTGGGAAAGTTCTGCGCGCCGGCCACCGTTGCGACCGTCATGATGCCGACCGCAGCGGCGATATACGCGAGCATGCGCTTCACAGGTGTCATTCCAGCTCCTCCTTGCTGACTGAGACGTGCCGTTTCCTCCCTTTGCATCCATGACCGCGGCACACGGCATGATGCGCACCTGATACTGCTTCTTCACAGCAGGAATTCATACTTTCGCCACAGCGAAATTAATTCCGCATCTACGCTAGGCGCTCCCTCATCCGCCGTCAAGCGCCACTCACAGCAGGCCCCGGTCGCGGGCGAGCCGGGCGGCGATGGCGGCAATGGTCTGCAGCGTCGGCGCCGGCACCTGCGCGGCGCGCGCCATGGCGAGCGGCGCAAGCAGGATCTCCGCGATCTCCATGCGGCGACCCATCTCATAGTCCTGCAGGATCGACGGCTTGTGGTCGAGCAGCACGGTCAGCATCTGCTCGGGCACCATCTCGTCCTGCAGGTCGTGGCCGTAGGCGGCCGCGACCGCCGTTGCCTCGTGCACGATGCGGCCGAAGACTTCGGCCAGCTCGGGGTCCTTGCGCGTGATGCTCGACATGTTGCCGGTCACCAGCGCGATGGCCGAGCTGCTCATGTTGAAGATGAGCTTCTTCCACACGCGCTCGCGGACATCATCCACCGACAGCGACAGGATTCCGCTTTCGCTGAAGGCGTCGCGCAGCTCCGCCACTTTGGCGTCGCCGCCCTCCGGCACGACGGGGGCGAAATAGATGCGGTTGTGCGTCGGCGACGTGTTGAGGATGACGCCGGGAGACTGCACGGCATTGGCCGTATAGAGCACGCCGCCCAGGACTTGCCGCGGCGCCATGTGACGCAGGAAGGATGGCGCCAGCGCGAAGACCGGAATGTCGCGCACCGCCGGAGGCAGGTCGTCCTGTCCGAGCGGATACCACCACTGCATGCCGTTCTGGGCGAAGAGGACGCGCGTATCGCCGCCGACGAGCGGGCCGATCGTCGCGGCGACCTCCGGCAGCGCCGTGGCCTTGACCGCAACGACCACGAGGTCCTGCGGGCCGAGATCGGCGGGATCGTCCGAGGCAGCCACGCTTGCCGTCAACTCGCCGCCGCCGCTGAGGAGCCGCAGCCCGTTGCCGCGGATCGCGGTGAGTTGCGCCCCGCGCGCGATCGCAGAGACATCGTGCCCGGCACGGGCGAGCCGCACCGCCATGTGCCCGCCGCCGGCGCCGGCGCCGAAAATGCAGATCTTCATGCCGGTCCCCCTGCGGTACGGCCGTTGCCATCCGATGCGCCGATGGCCCGCCGCCACGCCGCGAAAAACCGATGGAGATCGGCTGCGTCGTCGAAGCCGAGAACCGCGTCTGCGATGGCCGAAATGGCTTCGGCGCTGGCTCCCGTCTCGCCGCGCAGGCGCATGGCGGTGGCGAGGATGCCGTCGCGCTCGGGACGTCCCACCGGCGCGTCGATCGCGCCGTCGATGCGGCGGCCGTCATGCAGGGAGATCGCCAGCCGGCATTGCCGCGTCGGAATGTCGGGATCGCTCGCCACGCGCACGCGGGCGGCGAGGCTGTTGGCGACCGGATCGTCAACCATGGCGAGCTCGCGGAAGCCCACATGGCCATCGCGCAGGGCGAGCCCGAGCGAGAACTGCGCGCTCATCTTCGCCGCCGCTGGCGTCGCGATGGGTCCGGGATTGTCGATGCCGGTGAAGCCGGCCTCGAACGGGTTGAGCGCCAGCACCATCTGCTCGACGGCATCGTGCGTGATGCCGTGCTGCGCGGCGAGCGAGGCGAGAAGCGTGACCGGGCCCTGCAGCGCCGCGCAGACCGGGCTCGGCTTGAGCGTCACCTCCTGCACCGCCCAACTGCCGCCGAGATCGCCGGCGACATCGTCCACCGCCACGTCGAGCGCGGTGTGGGCGCGGTAGAAGCCCGACCTGCCCTCGAAACTGTGGCGCGAGGCGGTGACGCCCGCCTGCGCCAGCCGGGCGGCGGTGAGGCCATTGCGCGCGCACATGCCGAGCTGGGTGGTGAACTCTGAACCGCCCTCGGCCCAGACCTGGCTGTGACCGCCCGCCATCTGGGTGGCGAGGCCCAGCGCATGCGCCGCTTGCGCGCCGGTAAGCTTCAGCAATCTGGCGGCCGCCGCCGTCGCGCCGAATATGCCGAGCATCGCGGCGGGGCGAAGCCCCTTCCTGCTCAGCACCGCCGCGCATGGCCGGCCGATGCGCGCCGTGGTCTCATAGCCGAGAACCACGGCCGTCACGAGATCGCTGCCGCGCGCGCCGGAAAGCTCCGCCGCGGCGAGCGCGGCGGCGATCACCGGCACGCCGGGGTGGGTGATCGAGCCTTCATGGGTGTCGTCCTGCGAGCGGACGTTCATCAGCGCGGCATTGGCGAAGGCGGCCGCCTCGGCCGCCACCCGCTCGCCGCCCGAAAGCATGGTCGCCTGCGGCGGCATGGCCCATGAATGGCGCACGAAGGCCTGTATCGCCGTCTCGTAGGGGCGGCCCGCAAGGCCGATCAGAAGGTCGTGGAGCAGGCACAGCCGGGCGGTCGCGCGCGCTTCGGGGGCGATCTCCGCAGACGAGACTCCGGCGATGAAAGCGCCCAGCCTTTCGCTGATGCTGGCGGCATCCGCGCTCATTCGCGTTCCTCCGCGATCTCCGCAAGAACCTCGTCCGTGTGCTCCCCGAGCTGCGGCGCGAGGCGGCGGACCGACGGCGGCGTGCGCGAGAAATTGGCCGGGAAGCGCACCACCTTGATGGTCCCCTCCGACGGGTGCTCCATCTCGGAGAACATGTTCACGGCCTTGAGGTGCGGCACATCGAAAAGCTCGTCGATGGCATTGACCGGCGAGGCGGGCAGGTCGTGCTCCCTGCAGAATTCCAGCCATTCGGCGGTGGTGCGCGAGGGCATGTATTTCTTGATGTAGGCGCCGGCCAGCTCGGCATTCTTGGTGCGCAGCGTCTGGGTGGCGAAATCCGGGTCGCGGTCGATCATGCCGGGGTCGCCGACCAGGTCGCAGAAGGCGCGCCACTGCTTGTCGGTATAGACGACGATGCAGATATAGCCGTCCCTGGTGGGGTAGGGGCCGCGGAAGCGGTTGAGCAGCCGCATATAGCCCATCTCGCCGATGGGCGGCTGGAAAAGCCCGCCGGCCATGTGGTCGCCGAGCACGAACTGCGTCATCGTCTCCATCATCGGCACCTCGATCTCCTGCCCCTCGCCGGTGAGCGCCCGGTGGTAGAGCGCGCCCATCACCGAGATGGTCAGGTAGAGGCCGGTCACGCGGTCGCACAGATTGACCGGGGCGTTGCGCGGCGCGCCGTCGACGCGGCGGAAGAGATCGGAAATGCCCGCCGCCGACTGGACGATGTCGTCATAGACCGGCCGACCGGCCTCGGGCCCGTCGCGGCCATAGGCGACCGCCGCGGCGTAGATGATGCCCGGATTGGCCGCTGCTACCGCCGCGTAGTCGAGCCCCAGCCGCGCCACCGCCTGCGGACGGATATTGTAGACGAACACGTCGGCCGTCTTCACCAGCTCCAGCAGTCGCTCGCGGCCCTCCGTGGTCTTGAGATCGAGCACGACGCTGCGCTTGTTGCGGTTGTTCTGCATGAACAGGGCGCCCATGCCTTCGTGGCGCGCCGGGCCGATCCAGCGCGTATTGTCGCCGTCGGGATGCTCCACCTTGATGATGTCGGCGCCGAGATCGCCGAGGATCTGCGTGCTCGACGGCCCCATCACCACCGAGGTGAGATCGATGACGCGAATCCCGGCCAGGGGGCCGGTATTGGCCGCCGACAACTGCGAACGCTCCAAAATATCCTCCTCATTTCCGCAATTGCGAAAACTAATTCATGAACTCGGAGAAGGCTAGCCGGGTGGGAGCGCTTGTCAAGGCGCCGGGGAGCGGCCGCTCAGGGGTTTTCGAGGCTGCGGCACAGCCCCACCAGCTTCTCCGCGATCGCCTCGACCTTGGGGCCGACGCGCGGGGTGGGCCCCGCGACGGTGACGATGAATGTCGAGCGGTTCCACACGAAGGTGGCGGCGACGGTGACGCCGCCCGGCACGCTTTCCTCGCGGTTGAGATACCATCCGCGCTTCACGGAGGCCGCCACGTCCTTCTCCAGTTCCTCGCGCGAGGAGATCGTCTGCGGCGTGTAGGGCGCCATGTCGAGACGCGCGATCACCTTGCGCCGCGTCTCCGCCGGCAGGGTGCCGAGCACGGCCTTGCCGGCCGACGTGGCGTAGAGGCTGCGCACCTTCTCGCCCACCTGCACCATGAGGCGCAGCGCATGCGAGGGCTCGAGCACCAGCAGGTAGGTTGCCGACTGCCCGTCGATGCGCGCCAGCGAGACGGATTCGTCGAACGCGTCGCGCAGGCTCCGCAACGCCATGTCGGCGCGCTGGAGGATGGGGTCGTTCGCGGCGATGCGGGTGATCAGCCGGTGCATGCGCAGCGTGGGATAGTAGCCGCCGCGCGGGCCGAGCTGGTAGAGATAGCCGCGTTCCTCCAACGCCTGGAGCACGTCGTGGCAGCTCGAGATCGGAATGCCCATCAGCTTCGCCGCCTCGGAAAGCGACAGCGGCCGCAACTCGCTGGCGAACAGCTCGAACACGTCCATCGTTCGCTTGACGATCTTCGACATGAAGCCGGTCCTTTCCGTGCGCCATGATTCCAGAGCGGCAAACTAGTGCGTGTTGACTCCTCCGGTCCAGAACTTTAGCTACGCAGCAGCGGAGTAGTTTACGCAAAAGCGGAAGTTTTCCCTCCGCGACGGGAGGATGGACGTGACGGCAGGCGACGAGATCGTTCAGGCGCGGACCGACGGCCATATATGCCGCATCACGCTGAACCGGCCCGAGCGGCGCAACGCGCTCTCCATCGACCTCGTCAGGGCCTTCAGCGAGGCCATACTGGCAGCCGATGCCGATCCCGACGTGTTCCTCGTGGTGGTCACCGGCGCCGGCCCGGCCTTCTGCGCCGGCGCGGACATGAAGGACGCCAACCGCGCCGATACCGAGGGTGGCAACTTCCGCGGGCCGCTCCATGTCACCGGCCGCAGCATCTGCGAGGTGCTGATCGATTCGCCGAAGCCGTCGCTCGCCGTCATCAACGGTCCGGCCGTGGCCGGCGGCTGCGAGGTGGCGCTGGCCTGCGACCTGCGCATCATGTCGAGCGAGGCCTTCCTGCAGCTGCCGGAGGCGCGGCGCGGCATGGGCGCACACTATGCGTCGGTCGCCCTGCCGCAGATGGTGCCTTCTGCGATCGCCATGGAATGGCTGTTCACCGGGCGCCGCATTCCGCCCGACGAAGCCGCGCGCTGGGGGCTGGTCAACCGTGTCGTGGCGCCGGCCGAGCTGGAGGCCGCCGCCGATGACCTCGCCGCCGAGATCGTCGCCTCGGCGCCGCTCTCGCTCCAGCGCATGAAGCTGACCTATCGCAAGACGGCGGGCATGCCGCTGCATGCCGGCATCCGCCTCGACACCGGCCCAAATCCGTTCGTTTCGGAAGACAGGAAGGAAGGGTTCCGCGCCTTCCTCGAAAAGCGCCAGCCGCAGTGGAAGGGACGATGAACGCCGCACCCGACATGAAGCTGACGCGCGCCGCGGCGGCCTTCGCCGCCGGCATGACATATGACCGGGTACCCGCCGTTGCCGTGCCCCGCATCGCCGCGGCCTTTGCCGATTGCGTCGGCGTGATGCTCGCCGGCAGCGCGCTGCCCGTCACCCGGATCGCCATGGAATTTGCCGGCGGACGCCTGCCCGACGGTGGGTTCCTCGGCGCATTGCGGCTTCCATCCGCGCAAGCCGGCCTGGTCTATGGCACGGCTGCGCATGCACTCGACTTCGACGATACCGGCCTCAACGGCCATCCGAGCGCGGTGCTGGTGCCGGCCATTCTGGCGGTCGCCGAACATGTGCCCGCCGACGGCAGGCGCATGGTCGCCGCCTATCTCGCCGGCTTCGAGGTCTGGGCCGAGCTTGCCGCGCGCGAGCGCGATCCGCATCACGAGAAGGGCTGGCACCCGAGCCCGGTCTTCGGCGTGGTGGCCGCGACCGCGGCGATCGCCAATCTGCGCCGGCTGGATGCCGCCACGACCGCGACGGCGCTCGGCATCGCCGCTTCGAGCGCCGCCGGCATCTGTGCCAATTTCGGCACCATGATGAAGCCGTTCCAGCTCGGCCGCGCCATCCAGTTCGCTATCGAGGCGGTCGATCTGGCGGCCGCCGGCCTCACCGCCAGCGACACGGCGCTGGAGGCCGATCTCGGCTTCCTGCGCGCCTTCTCGCCCGCCGGCGCGGTCGACACGGCGCGCCCGGCGCGTTTCGGCGAGCACTGGGAATTCCTCAGGACGGGCATCAATATCAAGCTCTACCCGATGTGCTACGCCACCCACCGCATCATCGACGCGACGCTGGAACTGATGGCGACGCACCGGCTCGATGCCGGCGACGTGGTGTCCTTCGCAGCGGAGATCGGGCCGACCCAGGCCGCGATCCTGCAGCATCACGACCCCCGGACGGTGCTCAATGCGAAATTCAGCGCCGAGTTCGCCGTGGCGGCCGCCGCGCTGCGTGGCCGGCTCGGCAATGACGAGCTGACCGATGCGACGCTTGCCGACCCGGAACTGCGCCGGCTGATCGGTGCCACCACGGTGCGCATATCGACGGAGCGCGACCCCGACTATCCGGTCTTCTCGCCGGCCGACCATGTGGTCGCGGTGCTGCGCGACGGGCGCGAGCTCGCCTCGCAGCCGGTGCGCCAGCCGCGCGGGCACCACACGCGCTTTCCCGACAGCCGGGAACTGTGGGGCAAGTTCGTGGACTGCGCCGTGCCCGCGCTCGACGAGCAGCAGGCGCGCGCGCTTTTCGACCGCTTCATGGCGCTGCAGGACGCCGCCTCGGCGAGGCAGCTTTACGGCGCGGCGCGCCCCGAGGAGAAGACGACATGACAGAGGTCGCCCAGACATCCGTGACGCTCGGCGAGGACTATGTCGAGATTCGCGAGGGCGTGCGCGCCATCTGTGCGAAATATCCCGGCAAATACTGGCGCGATCTGGAGGATCGCGACGAATATGCGCATGAATTCGTCGCCGAGCTTTCCGAAGCCGGCTATCTGGCCGCCCTCATCCCGGAAGAATATGGCGGGTCCGGCCTGCCGCTGCGCGCCGCCTGCGTCATCCTCGAAGAGATCAATGCCGCCGGCTGCTCGGCCGGCGCCTGCCATGCGCAGATCTACATGATGGGCATATTGCTGCGCCATGGCAGCGAGGCGCAGCGCCAGAAATACCTGCCGCAGATCGCCTCTGGCGCGCTGCGTTTCCAAGCCTTCGGGGTGAGCGAGCCGACCACCGGTTCCGACACGCTGAAGCTGAAGACACGCGCGGTGAGGATGGGCGACAAATATATCGTCAACGGCCAGAAGATCTGGACCTCGCGCGCCCATGTCTCCGACCTGCTGGTGCTTCTGGTGCGCACCACGCCGGTGGACCAGGTGAAGCGCCGCAGCGACGGCCTGTCGGTGCTGCTGGTCGACCTGCGCGAGGCGGTCGGCAACGGGCTCACCATGCGCCGCATCGACACGATGGTGAACCACCAGACCAACGAACTGTTCTTCGACAATCTGGAAGTGCCGGCGGAAAACCTGATCGGCGAGGAAGGGCAGGGCTTCCGCTATATCCTCACCGGCATGAATGCCGAGCGCATCGGCGCGGCAGCGCAGGCCTGCGGCGACTGCCGCTACTTCATCGGCAAGGCGACGAACTATGCGAAGGAGCGCGAGGTGTTCGGCCGCCCCATCGGCCAGAACCAGGGCATCCAGTTTCCCATCGCGCGCGCCCATGTGCAGTGGAAGGCGGCCGACATGATGACGCGCGCGGCCGCGGCACTCTACGAATCCGGCGCGCCCTGCGGCGAGGAGGCGAACACCGCCAAGCTGCTCGCCTCGGAAGCCGCGTGGCAGGCCGCCGAGACCTGCATGCAGACCTTCGGCGGCTTCGCCGCGGCGCGCGAATACGACATCGAGCGCAAGTGGAAGGATGCGCGCCTGTCGCTGATCGCGCCGATCTCGACCAATCTCGTGCTCGCCTATGTCGGCCAGAACACGCTGGGCCTGCCGCGGTCGTATTAGAGCAATTCCAGCAAAAGTGTGCAGCGGTTTTGCGTCCGGAATTGCGGCGGAGGAAAGAGGAGAGATCATGGGCCTGCCGAAAGCCGTCCGCCTCTTCGAGGAAGGCCCGCGCGAGGGTTTTCAGATCGAGAAGGGCCCGATCCCGACCGATCGCAAGATCGCGCTGATCGACGCGCTCTCGGCCACCGGCCTGACGCGCATCCAGACCGCCTCCTTCGTGCATCCGAAGCTGGTGCCCGGCATGGCCGATGCGGAAGCCGTGGTGGCGGACATCGCGATGCGGCCGGGCGTCACCTATACCGGCCTGTGGCTCAACGACCGCGGCATGGAGCGCGCCATCGCCACGGGCCGCCTCGCCATGGTCGGCCGCATCTCGACCTATGCGTCGGACGCCTTCATGCAGCGCAACCAGAACACGACCTATAACGCGCATATGAAGGCGCAGGGCGACATGATCGACGCCTACCGCGAACGCAGCATCCCGGTCGAGGGCGCCTTCGTCTCGGCCGCCTTCGGCTGCAATTTCGAGGGCGACATTCCCTTGCCGAAGCTGATGCGCGTCGTGCGCGATCTCGTCGCGCTCTTTGCCGAGCACGGTACGGCGATCGGGACGCTGTGGCTCGCCGACACGATGGGCTGGGCCAACCCCGAGCAGGTGCGCCGCACGGTCGCCACGGTGCGCGAAGCCTTCCCCGACACGGCGATCGGTCTCCACCTGCACGACACGCGCGGCCTCGGCATCGCCAATGCCTTCGCCGGGCTCGAAACGGGCGTGGCCGATTTCGAGGCGTCCGTCGCCGGTCTCGGCGGCTGCCCCTTCGCCGGCAATCCGGGCGCGGCGGGCAACATCGCGACCGAGGATTTCGTCTTCCTCTGCCATGAGCTCGGCATCGAAACCGGCGTCGACCTCGACGCGCTGATCGACTGCGCACGCATGGCCGAGGATATCGTCGGCCGCACGCTTCCCGGCCGCATCATGCATGCTGGCGGACTCAATCGCACCTAGGGCGTGAGCCGGGAAACCCACCACAGAGCAGGCAGCAGCGCGAAGGCGATGCCGAGGAATGCGATGTCGCGCCGGTGCAGGAGCGGCGCGCCGAGCACGGTGCGGCTTATGCCGGCGTCGAGGCCGCGCGCTTCCATGGCGATGGCCGCGCGGCTGGCGCGCCGGATCGCATAGGCGAGCAGCGGCACGATCAGGCTCGCGGTCTCAAGCGGGTCGGGTATGCGGCGCGGCGGCCGGCCTCTGCGCATGGCGCGTGCCAGCCGGATCTGCTGCGCTTCCGCCGCCAGGTCCGGCACGAACTGCATGGCCGAAAACAGTGCATAGCCGATGCGCGGCGACAGCCGCCAGTCCGCCATCAGCGCCTTGATGAACTGCCCGGCATCGGTGGTGAGCGCGAAGACGGCCGAAACCAGCCCGCAGGCGATAGCGCGCAGGAACAGCACCACGCCGGCCGAAAAGGCCTCGCGGCCGAAGGGCGTCTCGCCGGCCATCTGCAGCGCGAAATCGCTCTCCTGCCGGAACAGCACCGAGGTCGTCAGGAAGCCGAAGCCGAACAGCGCGAACGGCACCATCAGCGCCAGCACGAGCAGCGGCGAGCGCCGCTCGATGAGGACCAAGGCGGCGACGGCACTGGCGATGATGGCGAGCTGGAACGGCGCGCTGAAGATCAGGATCGAGGCCGCGAGCCACACAATGCAGGCGACGAGCTTGGCGAGCGGATGAACGCGGCTCAGCACCGGTTTTCCTCCAGGAAATCGAGCAGCGGCAGCAGGGCCGGGGCGGCGAGGCCGGAGCGTTCGAGCAGCGCGCGATCGCGCAGGATCGCCCCGCTCGGCCCGTCTGCCGCGATGCCGCCGCCGTCCACGACCACGGTTCGGGCGCAGCTTGCCAGCGCGAAGTCGAGATCGTGGGTGACGAGCGCCACCGCATGGCCCGCTGCGGCAAGCGACCGGATCTCCGCTTCCAGCGCAGCGCGGCCCGCGCCGTCGAGCCCGGCCGTGGGCTCGTCCAGCACCAGAAGCGGCCAGCGGCCGCCCGCGGTGATGATCGCCAGCGACAGCCGCCGCTTCTGGCCCTGCGACAGCTCGAAAGGATGCGCCGCCGCCAGTTCCGAAAGCCGCCATTGCGCCAGCGTGGACTCGACCTTCGCGCCGGCCGCAGCCGCATCCGTGCCGGCGGCCAGCCATGCGTCCCGCACCTCCTCGCGCACGCTGCCGGCGAGGAACTGGTTCTCGGGATTCTGGAACGAGATGGCGCCCATGGGGCCGGTGCGGCGGCCGGCCTTGAGGCGCAGCAGGCCAGCGAGGCTCGCGGCAAGCGTCGACTTTCCCGCGCCATTGCGGCCGACGATGGCGATCGTCTCGCCGCGTCGGACGGCGAGGGAGACGTCGCGCAGCACGGTCGGGCCGAACAGCGGCGCGCAGGAGGCATTTTCGAGCGCTGCTACGAACTCCGTGCTTGCCGATGCGGATTGTCTTGCCTGATGCGCAGTGGCGAAAGCCGATGCGATTTCTCGTGCTGCTGCCTTCTCGCCGGGAGGCAGGGCTTCCAGCCCAGCCACCGCGTCCTCCATGGTCAGCGGCGCCTCCGCGAGCACGATGCCGTCCGCGCGCAAGGCTGCGTCGAGCGCGGCGGGCGGCGGGATGGCGATGCCGAGCGCGGCGAGCCTGTCGTGATGGGCGCGGAAGAAGGCGCGGGGCGCGCCGCCATCCACCGCACTGCCGTCGGCATCGATCAGCGCCACGCGGTCCACCAGCCCGGCGAGGTCATCCACCCGATGATCGACGATCAGCACGGCGGCGTCACCGGGCCGGTCGAGCAGCAGCCTGCGCAGATGGGTGGCCGCCGCCGGAGCAAGATGCGCGGTCGGCTCGTCCACCACGAGCAGCGGCGTATGTTGCGCGATCAGCGCGGCAAGCGCGACGAGCTGCTTCTCGCCGCCGGAAAGCTGCATGGTGCGTCGGCTACGCCAGTTTTCCGGCAGGCCGACTTGCGCCAGCGCCCACCCGATCCGTGTTTCGATCTCCTCGGCTGGCAGCGCCTGGTTTTCGAGCGCGAAGGCAACCTCGTCGCCCACGGTCATGCCGCACAGCGTCTGCTCCGGGTTCTGGAACATCTGGCCGACATCCGCACTCCATTGCGCCGGCGTGCGCGTGGCGACATTTTCGCCGCGCAGTTCCACCTTGCCGGTCACCTCCGCCGGGATCGTATGCGGGATGAGGCCGGTCAGCGTGGCAAGCAGGGTGGATTTTCCGCTGCCAGACGCGCCGACGAGCAGCACGCGCTCGCCGCGCCCCACGGTCAGGCTCGCCGGCCCGACCGCGGGCGCATCGGCATAGGGATAGCGCACGCCGACATCGCGCCAGCGCGCGGCGGGGGCGTCAGCCACGGCCCTGACGGCGGTCGATGTCGATGCCGAGGCCCGACAGGACGCCGGTGCGGTAGAGCGCTTCGGTGATCAGATGGCCGGCCAGCCCGCCGAGCAGCGCGCCGCTCAGGCAGCGCAGCACGAACATCGCCGCCAGCAGGCCGGGCGCCAGCGCGCCGTAATCGAAGCGGATCCAGGTGTAGATGAAGGAGAAGATGGCAGCCACGACGCCGGCCGCCATCAGCACCGGGAGACGATAATTCTTCCAGCGCGTGGCGGCGAAGACGGTCTCTGCGCCGGCGCCCTGCACCAGGCCGGAGACCAGCAGCATCAGGCCGGCCGGGCTGCCGAGCAGGACCTGCACCAGCGCCGCCAGCACCTCCGACAGCAGTGCCGCCCCCGGCTTGCGGATGATGGCCGCGGCGATGATGGAGACGATGAACCAGAAGCCCATGACGACATCCATCGTCACGGCGCCGAAAATGGCCTGGACGATCAGCCAGACCTGCACCCAGCCGAGATAAAGGACGCCGAAGACGGCGCCGAGCACGGCGACGATCAGGATTTCACGCAGGGTCCAGGCGCGGGAAGGGGTCATGTCGATCCTCGATGATTGCAGAAGAAGCGGCACCGCGCTTGCGCGGCGCGATGCGATGCTCAGGCGGCGGTCGGGCTGTTGGCCGAGACCGTGAGGTCCAGCGCGACGTGGCCGCCGGCTGAACCGAAGCGCAGGAAGGCCTCGCTCAGCGTGGCGAAGACCGGCCCCGCATCGCCGCGCAGCTTGGTGCAGAAATTCTTCGACCGGTCGAAGACGCCCGAGCCCTTGAGGAAATCGATGCAGCCATAGATCTCGTCCATGTGCCGGTCGGCGCCGAGCGGATAGAGCGAGAACTGCGCTGCCACCTGCTGCCCGGTGGGCGTAGCCGCTGCTACTGCCGCATGGGCGGCGGCGATGCGCCGGTCGAGCGCCACGCCCTGCACGCCGGGAATGGGCGTGCAGATCGGATCGTCCGGCTCGCCGGGGCAGCCGCGCGAGACCGTGGCCGACAACACGCAATGCGTACCGGTGCGGCTTGCCGCCACGAAGAGGTCGCGCATGGCGGGGAAGAGCTCGTCGGGCGGCCCGACGATCAGCGTGGAAACGTCGTCAGTCTCGATGCGGAAACGCGGCCGGTAGGGATCGAGCGCGCCGATCGCGCCCCTGATGATGCCGACGAAGTCGTCGCACATCGGGTAGAGGGAAATCTGTGCACCGGAAAACATGCTCGCCTCGCTCCGCTGGTATTATCCAGATCAGCTTGAGGGTCCGCAGGTTTGCCCCTGCATCTCAGCCCCAGCATGACGGAGCACCCCTGTCGTGTAAGCCGCCTGTAGCAAGCCGGCGAAGCGAGATCAAGTCGTAAGGAGGACAGCCAGTCGAGCGAGTGGGGCGGCCGGGCGGTCCGGGGCCGAGACATGGCGCGATGCAGGCCGCCTGACGGCAACGGCCGGGCTGTGGAGCCTGGCCGTTGCCGCAGAGGTTTGTGGGGGGATTATTGCCTACCTGCCCGCTGCGCTTGCGATTTCGCCGCTCGGCATGCCCTGCACCGGCGTTGGCGATGCCGGCAGCGGGGTGCCCTCGGTTGTGTTGTTGAAGATGTAGTTGTCCTTGTAGGAGAAGACGCTGCTGTTGCCGGCGCGGTGGATGCCGATGATGTTGCCGGCGATGGTGGATGAGCCCAGCCACGCCGTCGTCCTGGCGCCATTGGCCACGAGACCGTGGTTGTTGTTCACCGAGGTGACATTGTCGAGGTAGAGGCGGATATCGCCGTTGCCGGAATATGCCGCGATGCCTGGCCCGGCGATATTGGCGAAGGTGGAATCCTTGATGCTGATTTTGGCGAGGCCGCCGAGTGTGGTGTCAATCATGATGCCGACGACCCCGCCGGTGACCTGCACGTTCTCGAGCGAGACGATGACGTTCTGTCCGTTCGTCTTGATGCGGATGGCGGCGCCTGCGCCGGCGCTGGCATTGTTGAGCTGCACGTTGCGGATGGTCAGGGACGCGGCGGTCGTTGGCTCGAAGTTGATCCCGTTGCCGGCGGTCGCATTCAGCTGGTCTTCGATCCGGGTGTCTTCCACGAGCAGGGAGGCGCCGCTGACGAAGCGGATTCCGTTGATGCCGCCGCTGACGGGCGACCCGCCGAGGATTCCGATCTCGCGCACCTTCGCGATCACGCCGGCGCCGTTGATGACGATACCGCTCGTGGCCGAGTGCAGGATGCTGGCCAAGGTGCCGGTCCCGTCCAGCGTCATCGATTTGGTCATCGTCACGGTGCCGTAGGCGCCCTGGTCGAGCGAGTTGATCGCGCCGCCGGCCGCCGTCTTCGAGATGGCGCCCGCGAATGTCTTGCAGGGCGCGGTGCGGCTGCACGGGTTCACGTCGTCGCCGACGCCGGAGACCCAGGTACGCGTCGCCTGCGCATGTGCACCAAAAGTCGCAACGGCGACGAACGCCGCTGCGAGCAGAAACCTGTTCATGGGGAAAGCCCTCCGGGTTGAGATCGCCCAGACTACAGGGGCTCCGTTGCTGCCGCAAGGGAACGCGACGGGTTCCCCGGCCGGCACGTGCTGTTTTTCGCTCGGGAGCGGCTGCGGCACCCGGCGCTTTGTGCTTGGTGAAAGGGGAGCCGGCTGCTATCCTGAAGCCAACGCAATGATATGAGCGCCGCAGCGCCCCTGGTGGCAGCGCGGTGCGGACGAGGACAAGGTGACGGACTCCGGCCGCGGCGAAGGATCGCCGAATGGAGCGGAGGGGCGGAATGCGATACCGGAGGTATCGCAGGCGCGCCCCGTGGATGCTGCGCATGGATCGCCGCGCGCAGGCCAGCCAGCCGCGGAACAGAATGAAGCAGCGCCGGGAAAGCGCAAGTCGCGCCGGCGCAAGCGTCGCCGCGGGCGCAAGGTGTTCGCCCCGGGCTCCGGACCGAACACGCAGGCGCAGACGAAGGATGCTGCGGCTTCCGACCCTAACCGGCCGGGCACGGCGAGGGCTGAGAGGAAGCCTGCCGAGCAAGGGCAGGGGGGAGCCAATGGTGGACGCGCGGCGCCAGCCGCCTACCGCCGCGCGGCGCGCCCGGGCGACCTTCCCGCCTATGCCGCGCTCGACCTGGGCACCAACAATTGCCGGCTTCTTGTCGCGGTGCCGGGACGGTCCGGCTCCTTCCGTGTCATCGACGCCTTTTCGCGCATCGTCCGGCTGGGAGAGGGGCTGAGCGCGAGCGGCCGCCTCTCCGACGCGGCCATGACGCGGGCCGTCGAAGCCCTCAAGGTATGCGCCGACAAGCTCGCCATGCGCGAGGTGCGCCGCGCCCGGCTGATCGCCACCGAAGCCTGCCGCGCGGCCGGCAACGGTGCCGAGTTCCTCGCCCGCGTCACCGAGGAGACCGGACTGGTCCTCGAGGTCATCGACCGCGAGACGGAGGCGCGCCTTGCCGTGTCCGGCTGCGGGCCGCTGGTCGAGGACAATACCGAGGCGGTGGTTCTGTTCGATATCGGCGGTGGCTCGTCCGAGATCGCCTTGGTCGACATCGCGCAGGGCCGCACGCCGCGGCTGGCGAACCACATCGTGTCCTGGACCTCGCTGCCGGTGGGCGTGGTCTCGCTAGCCGAGCGTTTCGGCGGCCGCGACGTCAGCCGCGCCGTCTTCGACGCCATGGTCGACGATGTGAGCGCCATGATCGCGCGTTTCGACGGCCGCGACAGTCTGGCGGCGCGCATCGGCAGCCCGGGTTTCCATCTTCTCGGCACGTCCGGCACCGTCACGACGCTCGCCGGCGTGCATCTCGGTCTTGCCCGCTACGACCGGCGGCAGGTGGACGGGCTGTGGATGGCCGGCAGCGAGATCGACGCCATGACCGACCGGCTTCTCGGCTGGGATTTCGGCCAGCGCGTCGCCAATCCCTGCATCGGGCCGGACCGCGCCGACCTCGTGCTCGCCGGTTGTGCCATCCTCGAGGCGATCCGCCGCGCCTGGCCCTCGCAACGGCTGCGGGTCGCCGATCGCGGCTTGCGCGAGGGCATCCTGTCCGACCTCATGGAGCGCGATGGCGTCTGGCGACAGCGGCGGCGCCATAACGATGCGGGGCAGCAGGCATGAAGAAGCCGGGACGGGGCGGCGGCAGCCGCGAGCTCAAGACGCGCGTCAAGAACAGCAGCCTGAAGAACTCGTCGCGACGCTGGCTCGAGCGCCACATGAACGATCCCTATGTGCATCGTGCGAAGGCCGAGGGATACCGCTCGCGCGCGGCCTTCAAGCTGATCGAGATCGACGAGCGCTACAAGCTTTTGAAGCCCGGCATGCGGGTGATCGACCTCGGCGCCGCGCCCGGCGGCTGGTGCCAGGTGGCCGCGGCGAAGGTGCGCTCGGCGGAGGATGCGCCGCGCGTGGTCGGCATCGACTATCTGGAGATGGACCCGGTTCCCGGCGCGACGATCCTGCAGATGGATTTCCTCGACGACGACGCCCCCGAACGCCTCATCGAGGCGCTCGGCGGTGCGCCCGACATCGTCCTTTCCGACATGGCGGCTCCGACGATCGGTCACCGGCGGACCGACCACATCCGCACCATGCACCTGTGCGAGGTCGCGGCCGACTTCGCCGTGCGGGTGCTGAAGCCCGGCGGGCATTTCCTGTCGAAGACCTTCCAGGGCGGCACGGAAAACGAGCTGCTCGACCTGCTGAAGCGGAACTTCACCAACGTCCACCACGTGAAGCCGCCAGCATCGCGCGATGAATCGGTCGAGCTCTACATCCTGGCGCGTGGCTTCAAGGGCAGGAACGAGCCGATATCCGACGAAGACGCCGACGGCTGAGCAAGCCGCCGGGGACGGCTCAGCCGCCTTCGATCTGCTGGTCCGCCGGGGCGGGCCGGCCGCGCAGGCGATGGCCCGACATGTCGCTACCGGCATCGCGCGGCAGGGTCATGAACGGAATGACCGCGCACAGCGATATCGCCGCGACGCCGAAAAAGGCGACCATGAAGGCGGTCTTGTCGAGATGTCCGCCGCCGATCATGCTGGCGACTTCGAGTATGCCGCCGCCGAAGGCGACGCCGAGCGCGATCGACATCTGCTGCATCACCGCGGAGAGCGCCGTCGCCTGCGCGGCATCCTTGTTGTCGATCTCGGCGAAGACCAGCGCATTCGTGCTGGTGAAGAAGAGCGAGCGCAGGAAGCCGCCGCTGATCAGCACCGCCATGATGAGGGGGTAGGGCGTCTCGGCGGTGAAGAGCCCGTTCGCCCCGACCAGCAGGCCGCCGCCGATGGTGGCGCCGATGACGACGGTCCTGAAGCCGCCGAAGCGCAGCGCCGTGGTGGCGAGGAACTTCATGCCGAAGGCGCCGATCGCCGAGACGAAGGTGAGCAGGCCCGACTGGAACGGCGTCAGCCCGAAGACCAGCTGGAACATCAGCGGCAGCAGGAAAGGCACCGCGCCGGCGCCGATGCGGAAGAAGGTCGCGCCGATGATCGCGGTGCGGAAGATCCGCTTGCGGAAGAGCGCGAGATTGAGCAGCGGCGCCGGCGTGCGGCGGCTGTGGCGGACATAGGCCATGCCGCAGGCGATGCCGAGCAGCGTGGTGACGACGCCGACGATGGGCGGCAGCGCCGGCAGGCTGACCACCGAGAGGCCGAAGACGATGCCGGCGGCGCAAAAGCCTGCCAGGAGAAAGCCGATCCAGTCGAGCGGCAGGGTCAGTTCGCGCGGAATGTCCGGAAGGACGCGCCCCGCCACCCAGATGCCGGTCAGCCCGATGGGCACGTTGACCAGGAAGATCCAGTGCCAGGTCGCATAAGTGGTGAGGAAGCCGCCGAGCGGCGGGCCGAGCATCGGGCCGATCAGCGCCGGTATGGACAGCCACGCCATGGCGCCGACGAGCAGGTTTCGCGGCGTGCCGCGCAGCAGGATCAGCCGCGCGATTGGCGTCATCATCGCGCCGCCCATGCCCTGCACGAAGCGCGACACGACGAAGGATTCGAGCGACCAGGAGCCCGCCGACAACAGCGATCCGACGATGAAGACGCCGATCGCGGCGCGAAAGATGTTCTTGGCGCCGAAGCGCGACGCCATCCAGCCGCTGATCGGGATGAAGATCGCCAGCGAGACGAGATAGGCGGTCAGCGCCAGCTTGAGCGCGATCGGGCTGGTGCCGATATCTGCTGCGATCGCCGGCAGCGATGTCGAGATGACGGTCGAGTCGATCTGTTCCATGAACAGGGCGACCGCGAGGACCAGCGGGAGGGTTCGGTTCAATTCCTTGTCCGGCAAAGCAGTCCGAGGGAAGCAGGACGGCGATAACATGTGTGACGCGGCTTGTCGCCTCATGCGGCCGGAAAAGCTGTGCCGTACACGCGCGATAAACATCGCGTGAGGCCTGCTTGCCGGATGGCCGCAACGCGACACAATAGGGCTCTGGTCACCGCGCTGCGCTGGCCGCGACCAAAGCGGGAAACGGGAGGAGGGAATGCGAATCGGAACGAATCGCCGTTCGATGATGAAGCTCGGCCTGCTCGGCGGCGCGGCGGCGCTGACCATGCCGCAGGTCATGGTCCGCGCCGCGCAGGCGGCGGTGCCGACGCCCGATGTCGCCGCCCCGGGCTTCTTCCGCTTCAGGCTGGGCGCGTTCGAGGTCACTACGCTGCGCGACGGCTTGCGTCCGGGCGATGGGCCGCATCCCATCTTCGGCGAGGACCGCAGCGCGGCCGAGGTCGCCGCGCTGATGGAGGCCAACTTCCTGCCGGTGGACCGCTTCGCCAACGGGTTCACGCCCGTGCTGGTGAACACCGGCGCGGAGCTGGTTCTGTTCGACACCGGCCTCGGCCAGGCGGCGCGCGCCAACGGCGTCGGCCAGACCCGGTCGCAGATCGCGGCGTCGGGCTACAGCCCGGACGACGTCACCATCGTCGTGATCACCCATATGCATGGCGACCATATCGGCGGGCTGATGGAGGACGGCCAGCCGGCCTTCCCCAATGCGCGCTATGTGGCCGGGCAGACCGAATACGACTTCTGGACGTCGCCGGACCGCGCCGGCACGCCCGCCGAAGGCAATGCCAAGGCGGTGGCGGCCAATGTGGCCCCGCTGGCGGAAAAGACGACCTTCATCGGCGATGAGGGTGAGGTGGCCGCCGGCATAACCGGCCTCGATGCCGCCGGCCACACGCCCGGCCACATGATCTTCATGCTGGAATCCGACGGCCGCCGCCTGGCGCTGACAGCCGACACGGCCAACCATTTCGTCGCCTCGCTGCAGCGGCCCGACTGGCATGTGCGCTTCGACATGGACAAGGAGCAGGGGGCGCAGACGCGCAGGCGCGTCTTCGACATGATCGCCGCCGACCGGCTGCCCTTCATCGGCTATCACATGCCGTGGCCGTCGCTCGGCTATGTCGAGAAGCTGGACGCCGGCTATCGCTACGTGCCGCACAGCTACCAGCTTCTGCTGTAGGCTGATCGGCCGTCCTAGGCGCCTGCCGCGGCGCGCATCCGCGCGATCGCCGTTTCGACCTCGTCGTCCGAGACGACGGGCGAACTGATCAGCTCCATGCAGCGGATGCCCTGCAGCGCCAGGAAGGTGATGGTCGCCAGAACGGGGTCGGAGGCGTTGGCGCGGATGCGGTCCAGGAACAGGCGCTCGTAGCGGCGCACGGGCTCCAGGAATTCCGGGCTCTCCGCCATCGCCGCGAGAATGCCCGACGGTGGCGGGCGCTTGCAGCGCTGCTCTTCCATGAAGATGTCGAGATAGGCCTGGAGCACGCAGTCCGGCCCGCCGCCGCGCGCTTTCTCGCGCTCCTGGAGGCGTCGGTCGAGATCGGCCAGGAAGCCCTCCACCACCGCCGCAAGCAGGTTCGCCTTGTTGGGGAAGTGGTAGAGCAGGCCGCCCTTCGATACGCCCGCCCGGGCGGCGACGGCGTCGAGCGACAGGTTGGCGGGGCCGGCCTCGCGCGCCACGACATCGGCCGCGGCGAGGATACGGTCGCGCGCGCTGCGCGGATTGCTGGGGAGGGGGCGACTTGACATAACCGTCCAGACGGTACAGTAACCTTGTCCCTGATTTCAAGCTCCTTTTATATGCGGCATTGTGCTGCCTTCTCGTGCAACCGGTACTTTTCGACATGATCAAGCGCTTCCTTATCGTGTTCGTGCTGCTCGCCCTCGTCGCGGGCGGTCTGGTCGGCTTCAACATGTTCCGCGACCGGGCGATCGAGCAGTTCTTCGCCAACATGCCGGTTGCCGCGGTGGCGGTCTCGACGGTGACCGCCGAGCCCGCTCCGTGGACGCCCGTGGTCGCCGCGATCGGCACGGTCTCTGCGGTGCGCGGCGTGGAGCTCACCGTGGAGACGACCGGCATCGTCTCGGCGGTGAATTTCCGCGCCAACCAGAAGGTCGCCGCCAACGACGTGCTGCTCAGCCTGGACGATGCGGTGCAGGCCGCCGACCTCGAGGCGGGGCGCACGCAGGCCGCGCTCGACAAGCAGTCGCTCGAGCGGGCGCGGGAATTGCAGAACCGCGGCGTCGGCTCCATCTCGGCGCTGGAGCAGGCTTCGGCCGCCGCTGCCACCTCGCAGGCGCAGGTCGCCAAGCTGGAGGCGGTGCTGCAGCAGAAGCAGCTTCGCGCCCCCTTCGCCGGCACCATCGGCATTCCGCGCGTGGACGAGGGCCAGTACCTGTCGCCGGGCACCACCGTCGCGACGCTGCAGGACTTCTCCACCATGCGCGCCGATTTCACCGTGCCGGAGCAGCAACTGGGCTTGCTGAAGATCGGCCAGCCGGTGGTCGTCGCGCTCGACGGCGCCGACGATCGCTTCGACGGCAAGGTCACCGGCATCGACCCGCGCGTCGATCCGGCCAGCCGCCTGGTCTCGGTGCGGGCGGAAATCGAGAACCCGCAGGACCGGCTCACCCCCGGCCAGTTCGTCCGCGTCGAGGTGATCCTGCCGGAGGAAAAGGACATCGTCGCATTGCCGCAGACGGCCTTGGTCACAAGCCTCTACGGCGACTATGTCTATGTGGTGCGCGAGCAGGAGAAGAAGGAAGGCGCCGCCGCGCCGGAAGGCGAGGCGAAGGAGCCGACGCTCGAGGTGCGGCAGGTCTTCGTGCAGGCCGGCCGCCGCTCCGCCGGCCGAGTCGAGATCCGTGAAGGGGTCTCGGCCGGCGACCGGGTGGTCACCGCGGGCCAGAACAGGCTGAACAACGGCACCGTCGTGACGATCGACAATACGGTCGTGCCCGGCGGCCCGGCGGCGCCGAAGCAGGCGGTAAACTGATGAATTTCTCCGCCCTCTTCATCCGCCGCCCCGTCCTGTCGACGGTGGTGGCGTTTCTGATCCTGCTGCTCGGTTTCCAGGGTCTGTTCAACCTTCAGGTGCGCCAGTACCCCGAGGTCGAGGAGACGGTGATCACCGTCACCACGGTATATCCGGGCGCCAGCGCCGAGCTGATCCAGGGCTTCATCACCGCGCCGATCGCCTCGGCCGTCGCCACCACCGAGAATGTCGACTACGTCACCTCGCAGAGCCGCCCGTCGGCCAGCGTCGTGACCGTGCAGATGAAGCTCGGCTCGAACCCCGACACCGCGCTGACCGAGGTGATGTCGAAGGTGCAGCAGGTGCGCAGCCAGTTGCCCGCCGACGCCAAGGACCCGACCATTCTCAAGGGCACGGGCATGCAGTTCGCCACCATGTATCTGGCGCTGCAAAACCCGAACATGACCGCCGAACAGGTGACGGAATATATCGAACGCGTCATCCGCCCGCGCATGTCGACCATTCCCGGCGTCGCCGAGGTGCAGGTCATGGGCGCCGCCAAATATTCCATGCGCGTCTGGATCGATCCGCTCAGGCTGGCGGCGCGCGGCATGACCGCGGCCGAGGTGCTGGCGGCGATCAATTCCTCCAACTTCCTCGCCGCGCCCGGCAAGACGCAGAACGAATACGTCACCTATTCCATCACGATGGAATCGACGCTCCAGACGCCCGAGGCGTTCGGCGCGCTGCCGCTGAGGGCCACTGGCGACGAGGTGGTGCGCCTGCGCGACGTTGCGCAGGTGGAGCTGGCGGCCGAGAGCACCGACATGGTGGTGAGCTTCAACGGCCGGCAGGGCACCTTCATCGGCATCTTCCCGACGCCTTCGGCCAATCCGCTCGACACGGCCGCCGCCGTGACCAAGGAACTGCCCTCGATCCAGGCCAGCCTGCCGGACGGCATGACCATCACCATGATGTTCGATGCGACGGAGTCCATCAGCGCCTCGATCGAGGAAGTGTTCAAGACGATCGGCGAGGCCGTGCTGATCGTCGTGGTCATCATTCTGCTCTTCCTCGGCTCGTTCCGCTCGGTGCTGATGCCGATCGTGACCATCCCGCTGTCGCTGATCGGCGTCTGCTTCGTGCTCTTCGCGCTGGGTTATTCGATCAACCTCCTGTCGCTGCTGGCGATGGTGCTGGCCATCGGCCTCGTCGTCGACGATGCGATCGTGGTGGTGGAGAACATCCACCGCCATATCGAGGAGGGGCTGTCGCCGCGGCAGGCGGCCTTCGTGGGCATGCGCGAGATCACCGGGCCGGTCGTCGCCATGACGATCACGCTGGCGGCCGTGTTCGCGCCGCTCGCCTTCACCGGCGGCCTTACCGGGTCGCTCTTCCGCGAATTCGCCATGACGCTGGCGGGCGCGGTGGTGATTTCCGGCATGGTCGCGCTGACCATCACGCCGATGATGTCGGCGCGGCTGCTCAAGCGCGGCAACCACAGCCGCTTCCAGATCGCCGTCGACAATGTCTTCGACCGCGTCTCCAACGCCTATGAGCGGCTGGTCTCGGGCTCGCTCAAATACCGCCCGGTCACGCTGATGATGGTGATCGTGCTCGTCGGCCTCACCGGCTACCTGTTCATGAAGACCTCCAGCGAGCTGGCGCCGGAGGAGGATCAGGGGGCGCTCTTCGCGCTGGTGACGGCGCCGCCCTATGCGACGACCGACTATACCCGCACCTACACCGACCAGATGCGCGAGCTGACCAAGGACCTCCCGGAGCTCAAGGCCAATTTCTCCATCGTCGGCTTCGGCGGTCAGACCAATTCCGGCGTATCGGTGTGGTCGCTCAAGGACTGGGGCGACCGCACGCGCTCGCAGAAGGAGATCCAGCAGGACATCCAGAACCGCCTGTCGAAGGTGGCCGGCGTTCAGGCGCTGGTCTTCGCGCCGCCGTCGCTGCCGGGTGCCGGCGGCGGCCTGCCGATCTCGCTGGTGATCCAGTCGACGGGCGATCCGAGCCAGGTCTACGAGGTGGCCGAGCAGATCAGGCAGGAGGCGCAGGCCTCGGGCCGCTTCATCATCGTCCAGAACTCGCTGGCCTTCAATTCGCAGCAGGTGCGCGTCACCATCGACCGCGACCGCGCGGCCGCGCTCAACCTGCCGGTGCGCGACATCGGCACCACGCTGAGCCTTCTGGTCGGCGGCGGCGCCATCGCGCAGTTCGACCGCGATTCCAACAGCTACGACATCATCATGCAGGTGCCGCGGGAATATCGCGAGAACCCCCAGCGCCTGGGCGATTTCTTCGTCCGCAGCGCCGGCGGCCAGATGGTGCCGCTCTCGGCGGTGGTGAACATCTCCACCGACGTGACGGCGGCGGCCATCGAGCAGTTCAACCAGCTCAATTCGGCCACCATCTCCGCGCTGCCCATGCCCGGCGTCACCACCGGCGATGGCCTGTCGACGATCGAGAACATCGCCCGCCCGCTGCTGCCGCAGGGCTTCTTCATCGACTATTCCGGCCAGTCGCGGCTTGAGGTCGAGCAGGGCAACACGATCATGATCGCCTTCGCCCTTGCCGTCATCGTCATCTATCTCGTGCTGGCGGCGCAGTTCGAGAGCTTCCGCGATCCGCTCATCATCATGATGTCGGTGCCGCTGTCGGTCTTCGGCGCCATCATTCCGCTCAATCTCGGGCTCGGTACGCTGAACATCTACACGCAGGTGGGCCTCATCACGCTGATCGGGCTGATCACCAAGCACGGCATCCTGCTGGTGGAGTTCGCCAACCAGCAGCGCGAGGAGCACGGGCTCGACCGCTTCGCGGCCATCGTTGCCTCGGCCAAGGTGCGGCTCAGGCCGATCCTGATGACCACGGCGGCCATGTCGCTCGGCGTGGTGCCGCTCATCATCGCCTCGGGCGCCGGCGCGGCAGCGCGCTACTCGATGGGCCTGGTCATCTTCACCGGCATCCTTGTCGGGACGGCCTTCACGCTCTTCGTCGTGCCGATGTTCTACACCTTCATCTCCCGGCATGAGCTGAAGCATGTCGAGGACGACGCGCTGCCGGCGCCGACGCCGGGCCACGCGCCGGCGGAATAGCGCCCGCCGGCCGGCGCGAAATCGGGGAAAGCGGTGCCTGCGCCGCTTTCCTTCCTGTCGCATCCATGTTACCAGCCGGCGCCAATCCTGAAAGGGAAGACGACGAGTCGACGTGGGGTCGCCCCCGCGACGGCCTGTCTCATTTCCGACAACCGAGACGTGAGGGACTGGCCATGGCAAGGATCATCGAAACCGTTACCGGGCGCGAGGCGCTGACGTTCGACGATGTCCTGCTCCAGCCGGGCCACTCCACCGTCATGCCGGGCCAGACCGACGTCTCCACCCGCATCGCCGGCGACATCGACCTCAACATCCCGATCCTTTCCGCCGCCATGGACACGGTGACGGAATCGCGCCTCGCCATCGCCATGGCGCAGGCCGGCGGCATCGGCGTCATCCACCGCAACCTCACGCCCGAGCAGCAGGCGGAGGAGGTGCGGCAGGTGAAGAAGTTCGAGAGCGGCATGGTGGTGAACCCCGTCACCATCGGCCCCGACGCTACCCTCGGCGACGCGCAGGCGCTGATGCGCGCCCACGGCATTTCCGGCATTCCGGTTGTCGAGAACGGCGGGCTCGGCGGCCACAATACCGGCAAGCTGATCGGCATCCTCACCAATCGCGACGTGCGCTTCGCCTCCAATCCGGCGCAGCCGGTGCGCGAGCTGATGACGCATCAGAACCTCGTGACCGTCTCGGAGAACGTCAACCAGGACGAGGCCAAGCGCCTGCTCCACACCCATCGCATCGAGAAGCTGCTGGTGGTCGACGGCCGGGGCCGCTGCGTCGGCCTCGTCACCGTCAAGGACATCGAGAAGTCGCAGCTCAACCCCAACGCGGCCAAGGACGCGCAGGGCCGCCTGCGCGTTGCGGCGGCCACCAGCGTCGGCGATGACGGCTTCGAGCGCGCCGAGCGGCTGATCGACGCCGGCGTGGACCTGCTCGTCATCGACACCGCGCACGGCCACTCGCAGCGCGTGCTCGACGCCGTCACCCGCGCCAAGACGCTCTCCAACCATGTGCGCATCATCGCCGGCAACGTGGCCACCGCCGACGGCACGAAGGCGCTGATCGACGCCGGCGCCGACACGATCAAGATCGGCATCGGGCCGGGCTCGATCTGCACCACGCGCGTGGTCGCGGGCGTCGGCGTGCCGCAGCTTTCGGCCGTGATGGCGGCGGCCGAGGAGGCCGACAAGGCCGGCATCGCCATCATCGCCGACGGCGGCATCAAATATTCGGGCGACCTCGCCAAGGCGCTCGCCGCCGGTGCGCGCGCGGCCATGATCGGCTCGCTGCTCGCCGGCACCGAGGAAAGCCCCGGCGAGGTCTATCTGCATCAGGGCCGCTCGTTCAAGGCCTATCGCGGCATGGGCTCGGTGGGCGCGATGGCGCGCGGCTCGGCCGACCGCTACTTCCAGGCCGAGGTGCG